>JAEEGI010002918.1_pt1 | contig 41287 bp, 44 predicted proteins | sample 8958751 | NCBI WGS metagenome assembly JAEEGI01 (sample SAMN16246545, study PRJNA631951) | gut metagenome | biome: gut microbiome; feature: rumen; material: KS-attached | host: Bos | place: Iran: Karaj | collected 2018-10 | reverse complement strand
GATTTCTCATTCAACAAGCCAACCTACCGTCGTGTCGACTTTGCCCTGAGCAACACCTTCGGCTTCGGTGGACACAACGCCTGTCTGGCTTTCCGTAAGTACTAACATCATGCTGTGGTTCGGTCGTTATAAGGGCGAGAACAAAGAGTTTTATCTTTTCTTCAAGAATGTGCTGGGTTTCACCCCGCGCAACACCAAGCTTTACCAGATTGCTTTCATCCACCGTTCCAAATCGGTCGAAATGGGGCAGGGCTGGCGTATCAACAACGAGCGTCTTGAATACCTCGGTGATGCTGTGTTGAGTGCCGTAGTGGCGGAATTTCTCTACAAGAAATATCCCTATCAAGGCGAGGGCTACCTCACCGAGATGCGCTCCAAACTTGTCAGCCGCGCTAACCTCAACAAACTGGCACGTCAGATAGGCCTCTCCCAACTCATCCAATACAATCGTGAGTCGCAAGGCATTTTCAAGTCTGTCGACGGCGATGCTTTCGAGGCATTGGTAGGAGCCATTTACCTAGAAAAAGGCTACAAATTCACGCGCCGAGTTCTCGTCAATAAAATTATCGGCATCCATCTTGATGTCGATGCTATGGCACACACCGAGTGGAACTACAAGAGTAAGCTTATCGACTGGGGCCAGAAGAACCGTAAGAAGATTAGCTTCGAAGTTGAGCATGTATCATATCAAGGCAAAGAAGGCCGTCGCCAATACGACGTGCGCGTAAAGATTGACGGCACCCCTGCCGAACACGCCATCGAATACTCCATCAAGGCCGCCGAACAACTCGCCGCCGAAAAGACCTACAAGAAGCTCCAAGAGCAAGGCCTCATCCCACCCCACACCGACCAAGCCTGACCTGCCGCGCCATCATCTTTTCCTTTCTTCGCCTCCAGAAGCGAACTCAGAGCGAAGGCATGGCGAAGGCACAGCGACCACGGAGCGGTTCCGTCTGCTATAATTATACCGAAAAAGGCAAAGAACAGGGTGCCACTTTTCACAAATATAAAGTGGGATACGATGACAATAACAATAACAAAAGGGTTATGTACATACCCTCCTTTGGAGGGATGAATTAGAATTCTAAATCTCTATATCTATGCATATAGATATAACCGAGTACTCTCTGCTTCCTGTGCTGTAGTTCTCGTGCCTTGCTCGTAATCTCCATATTGTTCAGCGGATAGCCCAACCTCAAACACTCTAATATTGCTTCTGTAGCTATCAACTTCAGTTTTGGAGGCAAGCTTTGGACATATTGCAGCGCATTTTGTCCGTCTCGTAAAAAGAGTTTCGATAATTCTTTTTCCATAGTTCTTTATCATACGAGTATATTGCCATCTTTGTTTAAACTATCTATGAAGAAGGTTGTTAATTGGGAAACACTGGTAGCCTTAGTGCTATTGCAACGATCTTATTATAAACATATTCACCCCTTGGCAAAGATGATGAACATCATACACCACCGTTGGACTGTCATATTCCATATTGAGGATGCTTTTGTCATAGTGGATAGAATAATCCACTCAAGCAGAATGTCACTGTAATGAAAGCTGAAGTCCCCGCCATGCAAGAAGGGACTTTGTTATGTATGTACTGGTGGTCACAAGCACCCTAAAAGAGCATCCACCACGTTGGGATGTTAGTAACTAGTTTGGAGTTATTGCAGTAATAAATTCATGTCAACCGAGTAACCAGCAGCCTTCAACTCTTTGGCTAATTCCATCTGCCATCCGCCACTTTCGTCCATCGTTTTGAATATTACTCCTTGGTAATCACTAGGAATCTCAATATCTCCTTTACGTAATGCACAAACCCTATTTCGACCAAGTTTTGCTATCATATAGCCGTGCTCGAACACAACATTTTGACGTGCTCTTTTTTTATAGTCACTCTCATTTTTTCCCTTTCCATCATCGCAATATGTATAGAGAACTATCGCAAACCCAACATTACTATATTTTTCGAATTTTTCGATGATTGTATTTCCTTCATCTGCTTGACGGAATAACACCACAGGTTCAAGTCCAACATTTTTCAGAAAAGCTTCCAATTTTAGACGGGCAGTCTCATCATGACCGTGTACGATGAACACCTTAGAATTATCTACTATCATATTAATTGTTTCTTTCTTATTTTGAATACCACTTTCTTCCAGTTGTTTTTGGACATCGTTAATAATATTTGTACATTCCTCCACTAGGCCTTCGTGAGGGAGCAAGTCACTATTACTATAATAAAAACCAATAACATTTTTAGGTATTTTACTGTTAGCTATCTGTTTACATTCTTCGATTGTTTTCTCTGAACGAAATATACTTAACTGTCTTATTTCGTTATTCGTTGTGTTAAGACGTACCCCCTTAAAAATGAAAGTTGAACTCTCTAAATAAGGCATAATAACATCTCTCCTCAACATTTGTACGTCAGATATGTTGAACTCAAATAACGTTTGATTACAATTGAGTCTAGAGTCGTAATAGTCTATTTTTACATGATAGTACATTTTATTCTGTTTTAAGGTGAATTCTTTTTTGTTAATACCCTTTTTATTTTACTATGTACTTTAATTCGAGAGAATTAGAGCTTAATCTCAGTTATTTATGTCTATATCTTTGTATCTTTACATAGTCGTGTATTATGTTGTTTTGATGTTGCAAAGGTACGACTTTTTTCTCAATCAGCAATCTTTTTTGTGTATTCTATTACAAATCTTACCACTTCAGTCGCATCTGTATTCTCCATTGTTGACGGTGGTTGGAGTCAATCAATTCGTAGCTGGAGCCGAAGGTGTCGCGGTCGGTGTAGGCGGTGATGCCGTATTTGATACCGATGTTCCAGTGGGGGGTGATATCGTAGCGTGCCACCAGATAGCAGCGGTAACCCTCGTTCTGATACGCCATGCTGTTGTATTGGTAGATGAAGTCGCTCTCTGCGGTGTAGAGCCGCGCCTCGTAGTCGTCCACGTCGAACCACGCCACCCTCGCCGCAATGGTCAGCGGGATATGTTGTGGGTGATACTGTACGTCTTGATACAACAGCAGTCCTTTGTCCGCCTGTGTCGCGTCGCCGTGATAATGGGCGTAACCGATACGCGTCACCAACCGCCAATCGCCCGTGCTATATTCAATGTCGCCCTGCACCTGGTGGCGGTAGGTCTGTTCCAACAGGTAATGCCCGTCCACCTGCGTCGAGGGGGTGATATTCCGGCCTTTCTCCTTGTAGCGGTAGCGCACATTCACCGACAGCCCTTTGACGAGTTCCACAGCCCTCGAAAGCGTCACACGATATTCCTGCCCGTGGCTGGGAGCGTAGACAAGGTATTTCATGTGTGGGAAATAGAAGAAGTCGGCCATGCCCGTAGCCGTTATGCCCAGCGGCAGCCGCCCTTGGTAGTGGCAGCCTATGCCCATCTCGTTCTGCGGCGTGCTGCTCTGCCCAAGGGCGATGGCGTGCAAGTTGTGGTAGGTGGGGGAGTAGTAGCGCATCAGCAGGCTGGCGCGATGGTTGTTGTTAAAGATAAACTCTCCGCCCACCACAGCCGCTGGGCTGATGTTGGCCACCGTGCTGTCGAAAGCGTGGTTGTAGCATATCGCCGCCTCGCCAAACAGCAGCAGCCGACGATGACGGTAGGTGGCATCGATGCCCACATTGAAATTCTCATTCCCACGAAATGCGTTGTCGTTGTAGACGTATGTGGCAGGTTCGATAACCTTTTTCAAAAATGTCGCTGCGCCAGTCAATCCTATCTGTAGATTGCTGTTGCGGTACTCCAAATGCCCGCCGACAAGGTGCTCGCCTAGCTGGTTCCGCTTCTCGATTTCTGTCGCCGTGCGGTGGTAGCCCGAATTGTAGAGACTCTGCACTGTGTCCTCCTTTTCCTTCCGAGGAAGAGTTGCGTCGCGATTCACATACGAGTATGCCAAAGCCAGGCTCCAATGCTGCGACAGGGCTATTGTGGTCGCTGCTCCGCGCAGGTAGCCGTACTCCGTGAATGCACCGCTGGGACGAATGCCCTGCGTGTTGCGGTAGATGCTCGTCTCCCATGCCGCCCTAGGGCCAAACCCTGACCACAGCGTCAGCCCCTGCCCGAATTGGGCGTGATATTGACCTATCACCACCCTTTTCAAATAAGGATGCTGGCCGCTTCCCACATACCGCCCGACATCGTTAATCATCAAACTGTAGCCATAGAAATCAAACCCCTGTCGTTGACTCCCAGCAAAGAATGCCTCGCCCGGGTCTTTGTCGCCCGACAGTTGCAGCTGTACCCGGTCTTTGTACTTGAAATAGTATCGCCACATCAGACGCAGGTTGTCGCCCTCATAGATGCTGTCGCGATAGCCTCGTGCTTGCTCCACAGTGCCTCCCACGCCCATCACTAGATTGCTGTGTCCATGTGCCAGCATCTCCTTCAAGGTGACACGTTGGGATGTCTCTATAGGCTTGAACGTCACCAATGGCCGCAGCAACTCCACCGTCATGCTGTCGAAGCCGTTGATGGTATACAGCTCTTCTGCACTGAGCAGCGGGCCGTATAGCACCACATACGCCTTCAGCCGCTCTCGTTGTAGGTCGTTCACAAAGGGGAAGTCGCTCAGCAGCACCACCGTATCGTTCACATTGGCAGGCTTGTCGCGGTAGGTCTCATATAGTTCCATCAACTCCTCCACCGTCTCGTCCTCGCCTTCCTCCGACAGCAGTTCCAAATAGCTGCGCCATGCATAAGGCATCAGCTCCTGTGCGTTACCGGCTAAAGGTAGCATAATAAGTAGTGCAAACAGTATCAGTAATGTCCTCTTCATGGTATTCTCAATATTATTGGCAAGTGGTCGCTGTAGCCCCCAAGATACTGCATCCCCGTATAGGTACGAAAAGGCCGTTTGCCCATATATTTTGTGTCGTCAGTCAGCATAAAGTCGGGCGCAAACACCTCTGCCGTCAGTTCTCGGTTGGCAATCATCTGGTCGATGCACGACCAAGCGTCCTTATACTTGTAGCTGCCCACACCCGCTGTAATCTTGCACATCAGGTTGTAGAATCCCACCGCGTTCTGGCATCCTCCCTCAAAGCCCAACCCCTTGCTGATAGCTTCCTCTTCGGGTGCTGAGTTGAAGTCGCCCATAGCCAGCACCAGTGCCGTAGGGTGTGCCCGCTGGATGCTATCCATCACTTCTAATAACAGGTGGGCAATCTCCATCCGATGCCGCTCCGCCACAGCTCCATTTCGTTTCGATGGCCAGTGGTTCACAAACAGATAGCAGCTGTCGCCTCCTCCCAGTACTCCGCCTACCATCAGTATGTCGCGAGTGTAGAAGTCTTCTGAGCTGTCTGAAACATCTATTCTCCGCGACTCAAACACCTTGAACAATCCTTTCCGATATAGCAACGCGCAGTCAATCCCCCGCCTGTCGGGCGATTCGTAATGTACAAACTCATACCCCTGCTTTCGCAATGGAGTGAACCTGCACAAATCCCGCAGCACACGGTCGTTCTCCACCTCCGCCAGCCCTACCACCACCGGCCATTGCATGGCGGCAACCATCTTGTATATCTTGTTGCGCTTGTCGGCATAGCGTTTGGCTGTCCAATGGTTCTTGCCCGTAGGTGTAAATTCCATGTCCTCCTTCAGCGTGTCGTGCTGCGTGTCGAAGTAGTTCTCCACATTCCAGAATGCCATTGTCCACCGCCCTTCATCCTGTGCACAAACATCGGTTGTGTACAAGAACAGTCCAAGAACGGTGGCTATGAGCAATCTTTTCATTTCTGCATATAGTTGCGTATCCGTTCGGCCATCTCCATGGCTTCTTTTGGGTCATTTCCCATAAGGGCATGAATGAATTCGTGTCCGGGAAGGTTGGTGCGCACTATCACCTGATAGTTTCCTCTGCCCCATGGAAGATTGTCGGCATTGTTCCATGTGACGTTCACGATGCTGTCGTATGGCACACAGACACCCCCCATCACCAGAAACCCGTCATAAATGAGCAAAGGCACTTCGGCAGTCCACAGCGACTCTACAGGCTCGCCATATTGTGTTGTTATCTTCTGCCAGTAATCCTCCCGTCGCTTATCCAAGGTCTGCTGCACCTGCGGTTCGATACGATGCTTATTCCATATCATCAGTATGAAGGGTAGGAGGGAAAGCAGTATTATCCCTATCGCTTCAAATGTTGTCATCATGGGTTGTTGATGTTAAGAATACCCCGCACCAAGTTGTTATCCTGATGCGGGGCATTGGTATAGACAATCGACTATGCCAGATTCATCGATTTCTTGATTTCTTCAATCTTTCCATCCAACGCAGCATTCACCTTGTCGAAGTCGGACTTGTTTTCGAGGCATCCCTTCACGCCAAAGTAGAACTTAATCTTAGGCTCCGTGCCGCTGGGGCGCACAGTCACCTTGTTGCCTTTGTCGGTGAAGTATTGCAGCACATTGCTGGAGGGAAGGTCGATAGTCTCTTTCTTGCCCGTCACGGTGTCGGTGCTCTCGTGCAGCTTGTAGTCCTTGATGCAGACCACCTTCTCGCCGTCGATTTCCTTGGGCGGGTTCTCGCGGTAGTCCTTCATCATCTGCTGAATTTCCTCGGCACCGCTCTTACCCTTGCGCACCACGCTCAGGCCGCCTTCCTTGTAGAAGCCGTACTCCTTGTAGATGTCAACCAGCACGTCGTAGAAGGTCTTGCCCTGCTCCATTGCCCAGGCTGCTATCTCGGCAATCATCGAGCAGGCCGACACGGCATCCTTGTCGCGCACAAAGTCGCCAATCATATAGCCGTAGCTCTCCTCGCCACCGCCGATGAACACTTCCTTGCCTTCCAACTGGCGAATCTTGTCGCCAATAAACTTGAAGCCAGTCAGCACGTCGTACACCTTCACGCCCACCTTCTTGGCAATGTCGGCAGGCAGCTCGCTAGTGACGATGGTCTTGATGATGAATTCTTTGCCGGTCAGGCGGTTGGTCTCCTTCCACTCCTTTATCAGGTAGTAGATAAGCACCGACATGGTCTGGTTGCCGTTGAGCAGCATCCACTCGCCGTCGGGACGTTTCACAGCCACACCCACGCGGTCGGCGTCGGGGTCGCTGGCGAACACGATGTCCGCGTCAATCTGCTTGGCCAGTTCCACTGCCATCTTCATGGCTGCCTTCTCTTCGGGGTTGGGGCTGGGGGTTGTGGGGAAGTTGCCGTCGGGCGTGGCCTGCTCCTTCACCACGTTCACATTGGTGAAGCCCAGCTTCTCCAGCATACGCGGTATCAGCGTGATACCCGTACCGTGCAGCGGGGTGTACACTATCTTCAGGTCGTGATGCTTCTTAATCAGTTCGGGATGCAGCGAGTTTTGCTCGATGCGGTTCAGATACACACTGTCCACATTCTCGCCAATAATCTCAATGTTGCTCTCGCCACCCGTCATCTTCACATCTTCCAGTTTCTGAATCTTCAGCACCTCGTCAATCACGTTGGTGTCGTGCGGGGCCACCAGCTGGCAGCCGTCGTCCCAATAGGCCTTGTAGCCGTTATACTCCTTCGGGTTGTGGCTGGCAGTCACCATCACGCCCGTCTGGCAGCCGAAGTGACGCACGGCAAACGACAGCTCTGGAGTGGGGCGCATACCGTCGAACAAGTATACATGGAATCCGTTGGCGGCAAGCACATTGGCAGTAATCTCAGCAAATTCGCGACTATGGTTGCGGCTGTCGTGGCTCACGGCTGCCTTGATGGGGTTGGCATTGGGAAAACACTTCTTCACATAGTTCGCCAGGCCTTGCGTCGCCATCGCCACCGTGTACTTGTTCATGCGGTTGGTGCCCACGCCCATAATGCCGCGCAGGCCGCCCGTGCCAAACTCCAAGTTGCGGTAGAAACTCTCGTTCAGCTCGTTCGGATTGTTCTCCATCATCTCGCGGATAGCCTGCTTCGTCTCCTCGTCATACGACCCGTTGAGCCATGTGGCGACATTGGCTTTTGCCGAGGCATCGATGTTCAAATTTTCGATATTCGTCATAGTCGGATTCCTTTCTTTTATGAGTTAAAAAATGCAAAAATTTCAATCTGCAAATTTACATAAAAAATATTGATTTATATATACACAAATAAAAATATATTCATAAAACACGAATTATCATAAATTTACCATTAATTATTCATGGATAATTCGTGATTTATTCACGATAATTCGTGTTTTTTTTGGAGGAAAGCTATAAACTTTTGCTCTAGTTTGATAAAAGGCTGATTTTAACTTCCAGTTTTCCTACCGCACCACCTTTGTAAACACGGGTGCCTCTCCTTCGGCTACGGTCACGTAAACCTTCATCTCTCCCGCAGGAGGCATATCGGGTTTGTCTTCGCGGGGCAGGTCGACGGCTGTGAACAGATACTCCGTGCCTTCGGGCAGGGCGCGGGCAGCCACCTTGGTGGCCTTGGCGTTGAGCATCGGGTAGCCGTCTACGGCGGCATCGAAAATGGCAGACTCTTCTTCGCTCACTTCATGCTGCTCGGGAAATTCCTCCAACTGGGTGTATTCGCCCTCGATGAAGCCACCGGCCATCAACCATTGGTCAACCTCTTTCGGCATGGCTTCTAGCCGTGCGGCACGCACACCGTAGCCGGGGAGAATCTCTGCCTCGGGCTGTTTCTCTGCCAAGTCCTTTACACTCGACTCCAGTCCACCGCTGCCGAACGTACAGAACGGCACCACTTTCTTGCCACTCAAATCCACATTGTCCAAAAATGCGGCGATAGGCGGCGCGTAGGTGCCGAACCACACGGGATAGCCGATAAACACGACATCATACTGGGCAATGTCGGCCTTGATAGGCTGAATAGTAGGGATAACCCCCTGTTCGCGCTCCTGCATACAGCGTTCAATCGTTGCCTGAAAATCCCCATCGTAAGGTATCTCGGGAACAATCTCCTCCATGTCGGCACCCAGCCGCGTGGCAATCTCCTCCGCCACCGCCTTGGTGTTCGACGTTTGTGAATAATAGAGAACCAGCATCTTCGGTGCCTCTTTCTTCGGGCCGCACGCTGTGGCGACCATCATTGTGGCTGCTAGAGCCATCATCAGCTTCATTTTTTTCATGTTTATAGTATTGTGTTTAATGTTTAACATTTGTCTGCCAGTGTGTGTCTCGTTGGTCTCTATGTGGCTATAATTCAATACGTCAACACCCATTATTTCAAAAATAATAGCCGAAAAAGACATTGCAAATATACAACAAAATTACCACATATTGATAAAAAAGTATGGTTGCCGTATAAAAAAATCTTTCCATATTCAAAAAAATGTGTACTTTTGCACCACGAAACTCCAGTATATATCCTATATATATACTTTAGTTATACTTCAGTTTTACTATATATAATAGGATAACTGAAGTATAACTAAAGTATAACTGAAGTATAACTGCTGAGTAAGGGTAAGAACCAAGAATGAATATCAACTAAATAAAAAGTAGAATTATGGCACAGCTTGACAACAAATTTCCTACCCTGCCTCCGGGCAGGTACGACGGTTTCACGGTGTATGTACGTAATGGCAAGCCCATTGTGCGGCGTAGCCGGAATGACAAGGGCAACCCCTCGAAGTCGCTGGTGCAGTCGGCGGCGCGGCTGCGGTGGAACAATGTGCAGCGCCTCTGGGGCACCTTCCCCAAGGAGTGGCGTCCCCGCTATCAGAATCGTGCGGTGGGATGCTGTAACTACAACACCTTTATGTCGTTGAACATGCACGATACCCCGATTTACCTCACCAAGCAGGAGGTGGAGAATTATGCCAGTGTGCTGGTGCCGCTGGTGGTGTCGCACGGCATATTGAAGGAGATTGCCGTGGTGTTGGACAGTCAAGGGCTTATCTCGGACATTAAGGTGGGCAGATTTACGATTACGCCGCAAACCACTGTGGGCCAGTTTGCCAAAGCCATCGTGAGCCACAACCGCGACTATTGCAACGGTGACCAGCTGACCTTTGTGTTGGGCCGTCAGACTATGGATGCCTATGCTCCGCGAGCAAGTTTTGTGTGCCATACGGTCACGCTCGACCTATTTTCGGAGCAGCCTTTGGCAGAGGCTGTTGGCGACAGCGACGGTTTTGAGGTGCGCAACGGTATGCTGGCGAGCCATGTGGTGTCGGGTGCCGCTACATGGGTGCACGAACGCCCCACGACAGATGGCGAGCCCTTGGTGTCGACGCAGCGGCTGTGGTGCGAAAATTCCGGGTATATAGCCCGCTACACCTCGCCAGAGGCCTTGGAGCGCGCAGCAGAGTCCTACGGCAAGGGCAAGGCGAGTATGCTCACCCCCGACCCGACCATGGACGAGCAGGCAGGGAGACTCTGATTTCTACGGAAGTCAGCCCCACATTAGTCCGCATGACAAGTCCATCGGCATGAGGATAGGGTATGATGTGCCTGTTAGGGTAGAAATGCATTAATACCCCAAGGTAACCGCTACAGACAAACACGGATAACACGAATGCCGATTCGTCAGATTCGTGTTATTCGTGTTCAAAATAAAATAATTTGGCTGTATCGGAAAAATGTTGTATTTTTGCAAATCAAAAAGGTCAAGATATGAGCAAGTATGAGATACCATTCCTTACAGCTGCGGTGCATGCTTTTGGGGAACGCTTCACGATGACGCGACAGGCGGCGTTCAATTATTTGCACGAGCATAAGGGGTTGGCGTTCCTGATAGAGTTCTACGATGTAGAACACTTGCAGTCGATGGACGAGACCATTGACGACCTGATTGTTTATTGTCAAAAGAATGGAGGTACGCTCGCATGAACCAGCCAACTCACCATCAGATAGCAACGTACTTAACAGATTATGTCTTGAGTGAGCTGGTGAAATATGTAATGGAGGACACCGGTTGTGGCATCGAGCAGGCAATGGAGAAAGTCTATACATCCCCGCTGATGGAAGCCCTGCAAGACGAAGAAAACGAATTATACGTGCAAAGTCCGGCATACTTATATGAAATTATGAATGGGCAATTGCAGAACAATTAAAACTAATAGGTTTCAAGAAAAATGAAAAAAATTAGTTTGTAATACGAAAAAAATGCGTATCTTTGCACCGAATTTGAAAACGAAAAATATGACGTAAAAAAAATAGATATAAAAGACATATATTGAGCTGACGCTCTTGTTCTCGTTGGAAGAATGTCTGGAAAACGTTATTACCGAGTGAGAATAAGTTGGCGAAAGTTCGCGCATAGGCGTGAATTCTTTCCCCTTATTTTACTCACAGGTATTTCCAGACAACCTTTCCAACAAAATAAGGTGGCATAATAGCATAGAAAGGATTTGCGCCTTTCTTTATGCCCTAATAGAAACATCGGCTTTGCTCAATAGGCTGACAGAGGGAAAAAATGTAACGTAAAACAAGTAAATGATGAAAAAAACAGGTATTTTATTGGCATTAAGCCTTATGCTGTTCACGGGATGTAACGTCTTGATATCTCCAAAAGTTTATCAAGAAGAAATTGAAGATTTTGTAAAGTTCAAAATCGCAGTCTTACAAATGATGTCCGACACATACTCCGAAAATGAAAAAGATGCTGAAATCTCATCTTAGTTTTTGGGAGGTGAGCTAACATCGTATGCTTATGAGCTTTGGTGGGAGAACTATTGCGACAGCATTGATGCTTTTGAGGCATCTATTGATGAAATATGGAACCAGACGGAAAATGAAACTGGATATCATACAGTGTTATCACAAATAGCTCAAGACCCCACGAACAGGTGGAACAAGATGGCAAAGATGACTTTAGAGAGATATGAAAATATTGGTGTTGTCATTTCGGAATATCAAGAGGTAGAAACATCATCTGACATCAAACTATGGGAATTTCAAGAACTGAATACGGGTTTGATAGGAACTATCTCTGTTGATACTGACAACAAATGGTATTATGAACTAACGGAATCATCAATAGAAAGGTTTTTTAGAAAATCAATTCAATAATAATACTTATGGAAAATACAGCTGAAACATTTAAATGTCCCTATTGTGAGGAAGAAATCTCTGCCAATGCAAAAAAATGCAAGCACGGTAAAGAATGGTTGATATATCGGTAAAAAGTTGTAATTTGCAACGAAATCCTAACAAACCATGCATAACGGTTTTTGGCGATTTCGGAGAAATTACAGGATAAAGGAATAATTAGAAGTCCCCATTACAATATGGCAAAGAAAGAAGAGTGCATTCGGTGTACGAGAATCAAGAACAGAGCCTATGGCTTGAATTGTTCATATTATGGTCGGCAACCAAATTATGACGATACTTTATGTCCCCATTATAATGCGGTAAAGATTTCTTCTAACAAGGAGGAAGATAATGTTAAACCTGATGCTGAAAAAGAAGGAGAATCCCAAGTAGAACGACGATGTCCTTTTTGTGGTGAAGTTATTGCACCCACTGCAATAAAGTGTAAGCATTGCAAAACATGGTTAGACCCTTCCAGAGGGAAAATCGTTGAACCCGTACATATAGATTTCAGTTCTAGAGAATTAACATTTATTAAAAAGTTGATTTCATTTTCTTGGGTGTATTCCAAAGAACATCATCTTAAAAGATTTAGGGTAGATGGTGACGATATTTATATCGAAACCCAAGAGGGTCCAAAATTTTCTGCATCATTAAGTAAATGTAAATTCTTCCATACGGGATCGGGCTTCCACTACATAACTGTGGAATCTGGCTGGAAAGAGATTAGTTTTGCAGAAATACCCTTTATGTTCTCTTTCGATGAATGGGAGGTCATTATCAGTTTCTGCTTAAATGCACAGAATTCGGAGGAGCACCCTATTAATAAAATAGCATCAATAAAAGATACAGTCACTGATATTATTAATATTTTTACACGATAATCAAATGGAAATTAGAACAAAACATTGTCCGTACTGTGACGAAGAAATTATGTTTGACGCAAAGAAATGCAAACATTGTGGTGAATGGCTTACTGAAGAAGACCGAATGGTCAATGAACCTCTCCCCCCCAAAAAAGGCTATATTATTGGAGCGTTGGTTGGGGGTATTATTGCAGCTGCAATTTGTACTATCTTATGGATACTTGTTGTCGGGTTAACTGCATATGAACACTCTGCCTATGCTTTAGTTGTCGGTATTATTGTAGGTTTCGCAGTGCGTTGGACTGGGCGAGGAGAAACTACTCGGTTCGGAATAATGGCATCTATCTGTGCCATAATTTCGTGTTTCTTAGGTGAATTTCTTAGTGGTGTTGAAATAGATTTCTTATCAATACTCTATTATGTAGTAGCTGCTATGGAAGCTTATTATATGGCACGGAACCAACCAAGACAATAAGTTTACTTGTTATCTTTCTCGTCAAAGATGTAAAATTGTACAGATAGAATCATCGATAATAGATTGTTCCTTTTCGAAAGAAGACATCCTCTTTCCCGAGTTTCCTCAAGTGGGAGATAAGGTTTTGGAGCTGTTAAGTCCAAGAAAAAGGATTGAAGAACCATCACACACTCTATAGGTGAATCTATTTTATTCTTTTTGTGTCGCGTCCCTGCCGGGACGCTGGTCTATCGGTTATCTTGTCACGGCACTGCGAGGACTTCGTCCTCTTGTACCGTGTTATGCAAGGTCGCGTCCCTGTCGGGACGGGACATGATGCCAGTATGACAGCCGATAGGACATCCCGATAGGGACACGATATGCATAACACGGTACAAGCCAATGGCGCAGTGCCGTGATAGCAGCATGACAGCTGGTAGGGCGTCCCGATAGGGACACGATATGCATAACACGGTACAAGCCAATGGCGCAGTGCCGTGATAGTAGCATGACAGCTGGTAAGGCGTCCCGATAGGGACGCGATATGCAAAACACGGTACAAGCCTATGGCGCAGTGCCGTGATAGCAGTATGATGGCTGGTAGGGCGTCCCGACAGGGACGCGATATGCGTAACACAGTACAAGCCTTAGGCGCAGTGCCGTGATAGCAGTATGATGGCTGGTAGGGCGTCCCGACAGGGACGCGATATGTAAAACACGGTACAAGCTTTGGCGCAGTGCCGTGATGGCTGTATAACAATCGATAGGGCGTCCCGACAGGGACGCGACACAATAAAGGCACACAACAAGCGTTATCAGAGCATGAGTTATGTCAGTACATTGTATCATATCGTCCTGCGCACACACCGCAGCGAGTTGGCTATTGCCGAAGAGTATGAGAATGAATTGTATGCCTATATGAATGGCATCATCAATAGCTATAACGGCAAACTGTACCGCATCGGCGGGATGCCCGACCATGTGCATCTGCTGGTATCCTTGCCAGCCACATTGGCTCTGGCCTCTTTTGTGAAAGAGTTGAAAGTGTCATCCAGTAAATGGATGAAAACCACCCCACACTTTCCTAAGTTCACTGGATGGTCGCAGGAGTATGCGGGATTCACATACAGTATACACGACAGAGACAAGATCATCAATTATATAAAGGGACAGAAGGAGCATCACAAGAAGATGGCTTTTGCTGAGGAGTATAGGCGGTTTATCGAGGCCAATGAGGTGGCTATAGACAACCGGTTCTTCATGAAGGATGCATAGTCGCGTTCCTGTCGGGACGCTGGCTCTCAGACAGTCTTGTCACGGCACTGCGAGGACTTCGTCCTCTTGTACCGTGTTATGCAAGGTCGCGTCCCTGACGGGACGTTGGCTCTCAGACAGTCTTGTCACAGCACTGCGAGGACTCTGTCCACTTGTACCGTGTTACGCAAGGTTGCGTCCCTGACGGGACGCTGGCTCATCGACCGTCTTATCACGGCACTGCGAGGACTTCGTCCTCTTGTACCGTGTTATGCAAGGTCGCGTCCCTGACGGGACGCTGGCTCTCAGACAGTCTTGTCACGGCACTGCGAGGACTCTGTCCTCTTGTACCGTGTTATGCAAGGTTGCGTCCCTGTCGGGACGAATCGCCATTTTTCATTCGTTATCGACTCTACGGTTAGTAGATTTTATGGTTCCACAGTTCTTGCAGGAAATGGGTTGCCGGCATGACTTCGACGTTGTTGAATGTGCGGGGTGCGACATCTAGGGATACGATAATGAGACGAAGATAAAAGTCAAAGAGGTTGGTGAATCCTTTGAAAATACGGAGTAATACTCCGTGTTTTCTTGAAAAATCGGGAGTAGTACTCCATAAATTCACGATGAATGGATATGGCTATTATCGTGAATGATAGTGAGTTGCTTGTTTTGTAGCTCCCTATTGAAGTAAAATCAAGGATTTTTAGGCGTAGTGCTCTGCCACGCGGTCGAGGAGGGTGAAGAGTTCGTCGGGGGAGGTGGTGGTGACCATGGGGATGCGGAATTGCTTGAAGTCGCGGAGGCCACGGAAGTAGCCGCCGTAGTGTTTGCGCATCTCGAAGATGGCGGTGTGCTCGCCTTTGAAATCGATGGCGGCGAGGAGGTGGCGGCGGCAGACTTCGACACGTTCTTGGACGGTGACGGGGCGTTCCGCTTCGCCACGGAGCAGGCGTTGGGTCTGCTCGAATATCCAGGGATTGCCGATGGCTCCACGGCCGATGAGGATGCCGTCGACGCCGTAGCGGCGGCGTGCCTCGAGAGCCTGTTGGGGGGTGGAGATGTCGCCGTTGCCGAAGATGGGGATGTGCATGCGTGGGTTGTTCTTGACCTGGCCGATGAGGGTCCAGTCGGCGGTGCCTTGGTACATCTGGGTCTTGGTGCGGCCGTGGATGCTGAGGGCGGCGATGCCGATGTCCTGTAGGCGTTCGGCCAGCTCTACAATGGGCTTATCGTTAGCATCATATCCGAGACGGGTCTTGACGGTGACGGGGAGATGGGCGCGGCGGACCAGGGCTTCGGTGATGCGGAGCATCTTGGGAATATCCTTTAGAATGCCGCTGCCGGCACCTTTGCCTGCCACCTTGCGGACGGGGCAGCCCCAGTTGATGTCGATGAAGTCGGGCTGTTGCTGCTCGACGATGTCGAGGCATTGCAGCAGTTCGTCCTCGTCGGCACCGAAGATTTGGATGCCGATGGGGTGCTGGGCAGGGGTGAAGAGCATCTTGCGACGGCTTTTCTCGGCATCGCGGTTGAGGGCTTCGGAGGCGATGAATTCGGTGATGAGAAGGTCAGCACCGAACTCCTTGCAGAGCTGGCGGAAGGGGATGTCGGTGATGTCGTCCATGGGTGAAAGGCCAAGAACACAATATTTTTCGAAATTCAACGTTTCCATAATCAGTTTGCAAAGATAAAAAGAAATTAAAAAATAAAAATTAAAATTTGGGGAATACCCCTAATAAACTATTTGTCATGGAAGAAAAGAGGCTTGTAATCAACTATGCCGAGTATGGGTCGCTGGCGGAGATGCCGGAGGGGGAGCGGAGGTTGATGGAATGCGCCATGGAGTCGGCGCATAAGGCGTATGCCCCCTATTCGAAGTTTCATGTGGGTGCTGCGGTGCTGCTGGCCGACGGCACGATGGTACAGGGCAGCAACCAGGAAAATATAGCCTATCCGTCGGGGTTGTGCGCGGAGCGGACGGCCCTGTTCAGTGCATCGGCCCAATATCCCGAACAGGCGGTCGTGGCGTTGGCGGTGGTGGGACATTTTGAGGGAGAATACACCGAGGCTTCGCCTTGTGGAGCCTGCCGTCAGGTGATGGCGGAATATGAGTTGCGGTATGGCAACAAGTTGACAATTTATTGCTATCTGAAAGGAGGGCGAATTCGGCGAATTGAGGGCGTAGAAAGCCTGCTTCCATTCGGTTTTGGTGCCGATTTATAATATTTTTGCATCGATACAAGGTGTTGATATACATTGTAGTATTGCCAAATTGCTAAAAAAAATTTGGCAAAAAGCTTTGTACACGGAAATTTCTTTGTACTTTTGCACGCTTAAAATGGCAAAAAAATAATAAATAATATAACTAAAATACTCACAAATGGGAATCATAGGAAGTATTAGAAAACACTCGTGGATAGCCGTTGCCGTCGTTGGCGTGGCTATCGTTGCATTCATTATTGGTGACTTAACCAAGAACAACCGTGGCATCCCCGACATGGGCAAGATTAACGGCACTACCATCACTTATCAGCACTTCAACGAACTTATGGAGGAGATGGAGAACAACTATAAACGCCAGCAGGGTGTCAGCCAGGTGCCTGCCGATGTGGATTATCAGATCCGTGAGCAGGTGTGGCAGAACCTTGTGACGGAGACTCTGACCGACGAGCAGTTTGAGAAACTGGGTCTTACGGTGAGTCCTGCCGAGATGAGCGACATGTATGTGGGTACCTTCATCCACCCCTATCTCCGTCAGTCGTTTACCGACCCCAAGACGGGCGTGTACCAAGTGCAGGCCATTCAGTACTATGTGGACAATTTCGAGAACCTCGATACCGCCCAGCGCATGGAATGGGTTGAGTTGGAGAAGGCTGTGAAGAACGACCGCAAACAGCAGAAGTATAGCGCACTGATTGCTCGCGGCATGTATATGCCCAACGCCATTGCCAAGCAGATTGCCGAGATGGGCAACAAGCTGAGCAATGTGACGGCAGTGAACTGCTCGTTCCAGTCGGTGGACGACAGCGAGATTACGCTCGACGAGTCTGACTATCAGAAATACTATAACAAGCACAAGGCTGAGTTCCGTCTGCGTGACGAGATGCGTGAGATTGAGTATATCGTCTATCAAATTGCTCCTACGCAGAAGGATATGGCCGACATTCAGGCTTCGGTGGCACAGACCTGGGAGGAGTTCCAGACGATTGACCCCGACGAGCTGGTTTTCTTTGTCAATGCTGAGTCGGACCGCAGCTATGACTCCACCTACCGTAAGGCTAGCGAGTTTGCTTCCCCGATGGATTCTGCCCTGATGGCAGCTGGCGAGGGCAGCTTTATCAGCCCCCGTATTGCCGGCAACGAATGGATGATGGCCAAGGTGCTGAAGGTCGCCAACCGTCCTGACAGCCTGCGTGCCAGTGCTATCTACATCTTCAACGACAAAGTGGGTGGCAACATCACCCGTGGCGACGAGCAGGCCAAGCAGCTTGCCGACAGTGTGTTGAATGTAGTGAAGAGCGGAGCCATGACCTTTGAGCAGGCCGTGGAGCAGTATTCAGACGACCCCCAGAAGGCTAACAACAATGGCGACATGGAGTGGCAGCTGGACGGCAACTACGGTTTCCTCAACGAGGAAATTGTCAACACTCCTGAGGGTGGTGTCTTTGTGATGCGTCACCCCAACGAGGTGGGCTACTTTGTTGTCAAGGTCACTGGCAAGACTACTCCTCACAGAAAGTATCGTGTTGCCACGATCGCCCGCACTATTGCTGCCTCGGAGGCCACGACCCGCAATATATATAATGAAGCCAATAAGTTTGCTGGCAACAACCGCACTTACGCTGAGATGACCGCCGGTGCACAGCAGGAAAACCTGCAGGTGCGCAACGCCATGGTTACCCCGATGCAGTATTCGGTCAGCGGCATCAGCAATGCCCGTAGCATCGTGCAGTGGGCCTTCAACGAGAAGACTGAGAAAGGTGCCGTTGCCGACCAGATTTTCGAGGCTGACGACATGTATGTCGTGGCTGCTTTGAAGGATGTGTACAAGGTGGGTTATGCCACCCTCGACCAGGTGCGCAACATGATTGAGAACCAGGTGCGCAACGAGAAGAAGGGCGAACTGCTGATGGCCCGTATGGAAGAGGCTAAGAACGCCAATGCCGACATCTACGCCATTGCCACCAAGGTGAACGCCAGCGTGGACACCCTCGACAGCATCTCGTTCAACGACTACTTCCTTGGCAAGTATGGTATGGAGCCTAAGGTTCAGTCCGCCATCGCCGCTGCCGCCGAGAATACCCTTGTCGGTCCCATCCAGGGCGCACAGGGTGTGTATATGGTCAAGGTCAACGCCAAGATGGACAACCCCACATCCGTCGACCCCGCCAACATCCGCAGCCAGAAAGAGCAGAGCTTCATGCAGGGTCTGCGTAGCGTGCAGCAGGTGCTGAAGGACAAGGCTAAGGTCATTGACCAGCGCAACAAGTTCTTCTAATGGATAGCGACAATTCAAATAGAATAAAGGAGAAAGGCGCGGCCATGCGGCTGCGCCTTTCTGACAAATGGCAGGACTTTCGTGAGCGAATGCGCCACAAGCACCGTCTTGTGGTGTTGGATACCGACACGCTGCAAGAGAAGTTCTCCATGGAGTTGACTGGCCTCAACCTGTTCACGTATGTGGGCATCAGTGCCATTGTGCTTGTTATCCTCACCTCGCTCCTTATCGCCTTTACACCGCTACGCAACCTTGTGCCGGGCTATATCAAGCCGGAGTTGAAGGAAGAGACAATACGTAATGCCCAGATTATCGACTCGCTTGAGGTCATTATAGACCAACACGAGCAGCATATTGCCATCATCCAAGATGTCCTCAACGGAAAGGTATTCCGTGTAGAAAAGGACACCACGACTCAGGCGGTGGAGGATGAAGAAATAGTCTACCGCCATACTCGTGCCGACTCGCTGCTGCGTAAGGAGATTGAGCAACAGCGCAAGGAGGCAAAAGAGAAACAAAAGAAGAATAAGAAACGCAAATAGATATTTAATGTTTAGAGGTTAGAGGTTAGTGTTTAGAGTTTGTTTTTGTTGCGTCAGTAAACCTTAAACTAATAAATTACCCCAGAGAGGTGAGCCCTTTAATAACACCGTACAAGCAGTCTTGTACGGTGCCGCGACTAGAAGGGAGCAACACCTAAAAAAGTGCAGTGCGGTGATTATCAAACCACAGAAAAACTGCGTCTCGAAGAGACGCGACAATGAAAACAACTTAATATAACCCACCTTTAATCTTTAACCCACAAGTTTTATCCCAAATGAAAAGAATAGCGATACTAGGATCCACCGGCTCTATCGGCACTCAGGCACTCAACGTCATCCGCCGCCATCGTGACGAGATGGCCGTGGAAGTGCTGTGTGCGGGCAGCAATGCCGACCTATTGATAGCCCAGGCACTGGAGTTCGACCCCAATGTGGTGGCAATTGCCGACGAGAGCAAGTACCAGCAGGTGCAGGAGGCTCTTTCGTCCCACGACATAAAGGTGTTTGCCGGCATGGACTCAATTGCCGATTTGATGGAAATGGAGACTATCGACATGGTGCTGGCATCAATCGTGGGTTTTGCTGGTCTGCGACCCACCCTTCGTGCCATCGAGCACCATAAGCCTATAGCCCTTGCCAACAAGGAAACTATGGTGGTGGCGGGGCAGATAGTGACCGATGCGGCGGCACGCAACCATGTGCCCATCCTGCCCGTCGATTCGGAGCATTCGGCCATCTTCCAGAGTCTCGTTGGCGAAGTGGGAGGGGTGGACAAGATACTGCTCACCGCCTCGGGTGGTCCATTCCGTGGATGGAAGCGCGAACAGCTGGAGAAGGTGACACTCGCTGACGCCCTCAAGCACCCCAACTGGAGCATGGGTCGCAAGGTGACGATTGACTCGGCCTCGTTGATGAACAAAGGATTGGAAGTAATTGAGGCGCGCTGGCTTTTCGACATCCCTGCCGAACGCATACAGGTGTTGGTACACCCCCAGTCGGTGGTGCATTCGATGGTGCAGTATGTCGACGGCAGCATCAAGGCACAGCTGGGCATTCCCACCATGGAGACCCCTATCCAATATGCTTTCAGCTTCCCACAGCGCATTGAGAGCCATTTGCCGCGCCTTAGCTTTGAGAAATACGCTCAGCTCACTTTCGAGAACCCTGATACCGAAACATTCCGTTGCCTCCCCTTGGCATACGAAGCTATTGCCCGTGGGGGCAATATGCCTTGCATTATGAATGCCGCCAACGAAGTGGCAGTGCAGCAATTTATCGAAGGAAAGATCTCGTTCCTCCAAATTGCCGATACTGTTGAGCATCGGATGCAAACAGCTTCATTTATAGCCAATCCCACGCTCGAAGACCTCTTCCATACAGATGCCGAAGTAAGAGGATTGTAAATTTTTTTTAGGTGCATGTAACAAATCGACCACTTTTTGCTACATACTATTAGATGGACCAGAGAACGCCAGCCGAGGAACGTCTTCGCCAGCAGCAGTTCGTAGCAGAAGTGCAAAAGTGCGATGCGCTGATATACAGTGTATGTCGGCTCTATGGCTGTCGCCGTGACGAATCGACAGAAGATCTCTATCAGGAGATTGTCTGCACCTTGTGGGAGTCCTACGATTCATTCAAGGGCGACAGCAGTTTCAGCTCGTGGCTTTATTCTGTTGCCCGCAACACGGCGGTGGCCTACTATCGGCGTAACCAATTGCGTCATCCCGAAATCAGCCTCACCGACGTGGAGCGCGACTTTCCGGACTGGCACGAGACGCCCAACCCCCTCCTCGGCGAACTCTACTATCTGATAGACCAACTGGGTGCAGACGACCGCAAGCTGGTGGGTCTTTATATTGAAGGATATGAATATGACGAGATAGCGGAACAGATGAACCTCAGCCAACAGGCTGTCCGTACACGGATGAGCCGCATCAAGGTTCGTCTGAGAGAATTAAAAGACCGTCAGAAGTGAAAGGAGATATTATGAACGAAGAACTAAATCTAGAGCCTTATCGGCAGGCATGGCAGGCGGAGAAAGAACGCCTGCAGTCTGCCCCTCCTCGACACACGGAGCAGGACATTGCTGCCATGCTGTCGCGCCACGACGCGAAAAAAGCCATTGCTCCAGTACCGCCACAACGCCGTCGCACACTGCCTATCTGGTTTGGCAGTGCTGCTGCCAGTGTTGCCATCCTTTTGGGTGTAGCATGGTTTTTATGGCTGCGCCCCACTTCTGGCCCTAACACCCTTCCCTCCCTTGCTGAACTGCGTCCTCAAACCTCCTCTCAGATTCCTTCAACAATTCCGACTACCCCGATGATTCCAATCACTCCGAATCATCTGAATAGTCCAATTACTCAGATTAACCTGACAACCCCGCCATCATCCAATATCTCAGTAGTCACCGACACACCGATTATCACTACCGAAGATACTCAATCCTCAATTATTAATCCTCCAACCTCTATTCCAGCCGACCAGCCTGTCGCGCAACCCTCAATCAATTCCTCCGCCACGCAGCCACAATTGCAGGCTTTTCAAGAAACGAGCATCACTCACAATATCAAAAAGCAGAAAACACCCAAAGATCCTCTTGTGAGGACCGTGAATACAAGGCCAGTTTGGACCTCTCTTCGTTCACAAAGCACTCAAATAGCCCTTTCGTGCGGTGTCTCTTTCGCACAGGGTCGCAATCCACAGCCCCTCTTCGGCATTAGCGTGACCCATCATGATGCCGAGAGCAACGGAATAATTGGTGCCAACAAACAAGGAGCCATATATCTGCGCACGTCGCTCCCATCCGATACTGCCAGCATGGCAGTCAGCATCCAATATGGCTACGGCCTTAACTATCGTCCCTCTGAGCGTCTCATCCTGCGTGTCAATTGTGGAGCCTTTGTTCAGTTTGTTGATTTCGACCTTGGATTGCGTTTCAATGCCGTGGCAGGCTACCAACTTAATGACGACTTTACCCTCACTGCAGGTTATCAATATTGTATGCCCGGCATCGTCTCAGGCGAAAGTTGCCATGCGGCCATTCTTTCGATAGGATATATAATCAACTAAATATTAACAAAAATCTTTTCAACTTATGAAAAAACAAATCATCCTCTTCGTTCTGATGCTCATGGCAGGCATTGCCAGCGCACAGGAAATTCGTTACATCTACCGCCCTGGTGAAGGCGAACGCCAGATGGGTGTCATTCTTGGTCCCACAATTGGACAGCAGTTCATGGAAATCCAAATGGGAGAGGACAATTCGCAGCGTATCAACAACCTTATGGGCTTCTCCGCAGGCTTCTTCTGGGGTTATGAGACCGACCACGGCCGTGCCATTGATTTTGGCAACCATGCTATGCTCAGCTACTCCTTCATCCCCTTCAACGGCAAGGTAGACTACACTGATGCCAACGGCTCCAAAGCCACTTCGAACATCGGTTTCAACGCCCAGCAGGTGCGTTTCTACGAGAACCCCTTTCTTGCCTATCGCATCAACCAGCAGTTCATCATCAATGCAGGTGTAGGTCTGGGCATCAACGCCGGTATTCCCAGCAAGTACCGTCGCGACGGCGTGTCGGCCAAGGCCAACTACAACATCCTCACTCAACTGTATGTCGATTTCGACGCCAACATCGGTGCCAAATACTACATCACCGACGACCTCTTTATCGGCTTGCACGTGCATTGGGCTTTCTATAAGTTTGACATCCGCGACCTTATGGAAGCTGACGAAAGTTGGACAAAAGGCCTCGTGGGTGGTATCTCCTTCCCCGTTGACCCTGAAAAAAGTCCGAATTGCGTCTATCTCCCCACCGCCAAGCCCTTCCAAGTGCTATTCTCCTTCGGCTACACGCGGTAGGCCGCTAGGAATTTGAAAATTGAAAGGTGAAAATTGAAACTTCGCAGCGGCGGGCATTTGCTCGCTCCCGCGAGATTTCAATTTTCACCTTTCCCTTTTTTATCGTGCGGTTGTGCTTTGGCTGCTACCCGAGGTGGTGGGGGTGCTGCCAATGTAGTAGCCGTGCCAGCTGCTGCCACCGCTGAAGGTGCTGGTGGTCCAGTACTGGTAGGTGCCGTCCACCACATCAGGCGAGGAGAATACTATTGTGTTGCCACCTCCCGGAGGGGGTGGGGGCTTGGCACCGGGGTCGGTATAGTCCTCGGTGAAGCCGCTGCCCGTGGGGGCGGTGTTGAGGTACATCAGTATCACGTCGCCCGCACTATTCTTGATGCAGAGGCCATTGGTGCCATTATTGTTTATTTGCAGATAGCGTTGCGAACCGCTCACGTTGGGGCGGTCCCACGCGCCCATGCGGTCGCCTTGGGTGATGATAATGCCGCCGTCCACCGAGAAGTGTCCGCCTGCGTCTGTGGCAGCATCGATGCCCACCTCTTGGCCTTTCACGATGATAAGGCCACCGTGGATATTGGTGTTGCCGTTGCAGTCGATGGCATCGTTGCCACGAGAGTAGCACCATAGCTTGCCATCGTTGATTTCAAGATAGTTGGCAGCGTTAATCGCGTCGTCGAAGGCGTTAGCCTCGATGATGCCGCCGTTGACGAAGAGGCTGTCCTTACTTTCGATGGCCTCGCCGTTGGGGTCACCGCTGGTCTGTGAGCAGTAGGCACCCACATGCCCACTGTTGAAGTAGATGTTACCCTCCACCTTGATACCTTTTGGCAGGCCTTTGAAATAGTCGTCGTTGCCACCCCAGGAACCGCCGCCACTGCTGACAGGATTGATAGCATTGCCGCTGGTTTGGACATAGACGTAGATGAGGTCGTCGTCAGCACCCACGGTGCCTACTACGAGCTTGCCGTCGGCCTTGATGCCGCGACCGCCCAATCCAGTGCTGCGGGCATCGAGACGGCCGCCGTTGATGTAGATGTTGCTGTCGGCAGAGATGCAGGTGCTAGCGTAGCCGTCAACGGCGTTGCGACCCGTACCACCCACACAGGTACCGTCGCCAGCAGTAGTGAGCACAGTGTAGCCACCATTGACGATGAGGTCGTAGTCGCTCGACAGGCAGCGTCCGCCGTGGTTCGAGGCAGGACAGCTGACGGTGAGGTTGCCACCGTTGATGACGATGTTGCCAACTGTCCCTTCGTCGGCATCGCCGGTCTTGATGCCAGTGCAATACGAGAAGTCGTAGCCTGTGGCGTAGTCGCTGGAGGTGTCTATCTCAATTGAGCCGGATGCCACAACGTTCAGACTGCCACCATTCATGTAGAAGTGCTGGTCGGTCTTGATGCCCTTCTTGGTGTCGCCACTGACGGTGACGTTGGTGGTGCCTTGGTTGATGGTTACGCCCCGCTTGCCTTGCAGGCCGTTGGCGTAGGCGGAGGTGATGTCGAGTGTGCCAGAGCCTTGCACGGTGAGACTGCCCTTACCGTAGACCATCGCCTTATCAACATTGCTGTCGGCATCGATAAAGGTGTTGGTGGTGCCTCTTACGAGATGCAGGAGGGCGTTCTGATTCTTGTCGATGTTGATGGCGGCATTGCCCACGGAGGTGAGCTGCACACCGTCCATGCGCAAGATGACGGGAGTGCTGAGCTTGCTGAACAGCAGCCAGCCGTCGTTGCTGGTGCCACTGAGGTTATATACCACGTTGTTGAGTGTGGTGCAGTTCGATTTGACGGTCACATGCCCGCCTTCGGAGGTAATCTTGATGCTGTCGTTAGGGTAGGGGTTGTTGATGGTGACGCTGCTGCCGTTCCACTCAATGCGAATCATGCCCACAGTGTCCACTGCCACCGTGTCGGTGATGATGGTGGTGTCGGTGTCGCTGCTCATGGCAAAGGTGAGGCTGTCGAGCATCTCCACTGGGCGACTCCAGGTGGCATCGCTATAGTGGAAGGTAAGGTAGTTGTCATTGGTGTATTTGATGCTGTCGAGTGTGCGGACGGGAGTCTGGAATATGACGTTGCCAGCATAGTGGACGCGGGCGACACGCTGTTCTTGGGCGTAAGCGGACGAGATGCCGATGAGGGCAAACAAGGCTATGATAATCGTGTATTTCTTCATAAGGCAGTCCTCCTATTGTTGTTTGATTATTTTAGCCACTTTGTCGCCACAGCGCATTACATATACCCCTTCAGGCAGGCGACTGAGGTCGATATGGCTGCCGTCGGCTGCCATCTGTTCGTGTAGTTTCACACCGGCGACGCTATAAATAGTCACCATTTGGGGCTGCTGCCCAATGCCCTGTACCATGACAAAGTCCATAGCAGGATTGGGAGTAAAGGTTACGGGAGCATCAGTCACGTTGTCGATACCCAGCTGGGGAGTAAAGGTGACGACATGCACATCGTCGAGGGCGTATTCTGCCACGCCCGCAGTGCTGACGACAGTCATGCTATCATTAGCAAAATAAAGCCCGCCCGCCTCGGTGAGGTCGAAGCTCTGGCTGCCGTTAATCTGTACGCGCACTTGCGCCTGCAAACCTCCCCACCCGAAGGCAAGGACGGCTACGATAAGGAATAAGAGTTTTTTCATTGGATGAACAATTCAGTTAATAATAATTAAGTATATTCGTTTAGTCGAAAATTGCAGTTTTTTTTTGTAAAAAACACGCAGGATAAAAAAATAGTTGTATCTTTGCATCGTCGAACACCCGAAGCGTCGACGGGGTATAATGCAGATAAATTTCTTGATATTTACCGCATTATATTATCCTAGTGGAGTAGAGGGTGGGAGATAGGATATTGAAAAAGAAACGTTGAGCGAAACGTTTTATCTGCGGCGTACAGAACTTCGCAACTTCAGAACCCGTCTGCATGATAAAGCAATTGCCACCGTTCATGGTATGGTACACCATAGTTTTATGTTGTACCTACAGCGTGGGCTTCGGCATTGCTTATCTTCAGACGGTAGGCAATGCGAAGGCCTTGTACGCGGGATAAGTGATGAGCTATGATACCCGCGCTTCTTTTTTCTTCTTAACAAAGAATAGATTAATTGGCATAGGTATCTGCCACAGTGAAATGGGTACTTATGTGTACAAGGGAGTATAAAAGTAGGCGGAGGATAGGAATGTTAGCCGTTTTGGTGTTCACTTCACTATCTATGAATAATGTGCAAGCTCAGAAAAATGTCATGATGGAAATATCGTGGTATGCTTATGGTGCTACGTATAGTGGATTGATGACAACATATGCCGATAACACGGGTGATTTCATTGTCAATTATTATCGTCCCAATGTTGGGTATATACAGGTACATCAGGATGTTCGTGTAAACACGAAATGTGACGGTTGGGGTAATTGCATCACATATCTTTATGGATACAATGTAACATCAGATCCACCCGTTGCCTACATCCCAGACAATTTTGTAATATACCCTAATGGGACTGTGTACACGCAAGACTATAATGGTATGTGGTCTATACCTGTAACTGCACGAATTGTTCCTGTAAATCAGTGGAGAGCAACTTTGAGGAGATACGGAATTAATTTAAAAAATAATTAAAACTAACAATATGCAAAAGACTTTATCAATTCCTTGTGGTAGATTTGCAGCAGATGACGATGCTGCAGCAAAAGCCAAACGAGAAGAGTTGCGCCGTAAACTTTTAGGCGGTGATACCATCACCCTAAAAAATGATGGTTCCGCAACCAATACTCAAGGTGACAACTCAACAATCAGCATTCCGAAAGGCAAACTGGCAGATGACGATGCTGCGGCAAAAGCCAAACGAGAAGAGTTGCGCCGTAAACTTTTAGGTGGCGATACGATCACCTTGAAAAACGATGGCTCAGCAACAAATAGCCAAGGTGACAATTCAACAATTAGTATTCCCAAAGGGAAACTGGCTGCACAATGGTATGAAGCTAATCCCCAATTGCTTGCTTTGGAACGTATCGCCATGCAAAAAGCCTTTCCTAATTTCAAACTAGAGACACTAGATGATGGTCGTAAAGCGTGGGTTGGTAAGCTCAATGTCGGTGTTTATGAAACCAAATTCCACCAGCCAATGGAATACCATGTCATGGCCATATACATGAACAACCATCCGCACCAACAAATGGGTTCTTCTGTGCGGGTTTATCCTATCGTACCTAATGTACAAGAACTGATTAATAAATGTGGATTCCGCCCATACCACCTTCTTACAGATTCAATAGGTGATTTGTATTTATGCACCAACGAAGCCGATAACCAAAGGACAGGAAATGATATCACTAGTGCAGCTTCGGTTCTTGGATGGGCATGCAAGTGGTTTCTCGGCTATGAACTTGTCTTGACTGGTGATTTGGACAAAGACAAGTTTAATCAACATGGGGGGATATGATTATGAGCCATAATTGCAGTGCAGTTGTATTCTCGAATAGAGCATACAACGCAATTATCCGTGAAACTTTTGAGAAACATCCGGTTGAGACAGGGGGTATCCTGCTAGGACATATTATTGACGACACCTGGGTTGTAATGGAGGTGTTACCGCCGGGTAGTCATAGTATTTTTCAGACAGCATACTTTGAGTATGACGAGCGTTTTGTCAATTATCTTGCACAATCTGTTGCCAATCAGTACAAGCGTCCTTTGTCCTTGTTGGGTTTGTGGCATCGTCATCCGGGGCACATGGATGTGTTTTCAGGAACTGATGACCAGACCAACAGCACGTTTGCAAGACAATTGCCGAAAGGCGTTATATCTGGATTGGTAAATGTGGATCCTACTTTCAGGTTTACGATGTACTATCTTGATTGTGCTCGGATTGTTACTAATTATCGCCCAGAATATGAGAAAGTAGATGTTGAAGTTGGAGACGATATTATTCCTCCCTCTTTTTTTGAGTTGAAATATGTTGTGCCAGGTGCCGAAAATATTCATCCGCTACCACCTGAAAACAATATGGAAGTAAGTCATTCTGTAGAACGACAGACTTTTCGTCAAGAGAAATCCATTATTGACGATTATGAGGATACTATAGAACTATCGAGATTCAAAACAAGGGAGTTGATGGGAGAATTGTTGAAACGTATGTTTCTGTGGATAAGAAAGCGATGGAAAGAAATTCTTATAATATTGTTAATCTGTGCCTTGACACTTTCTTTCAGTAATGTTATAAAAGTATGTGTACTTGGCATTAAGGAGAAAATTGAAAAAGTGGTAAAGGACGGTGATGAGATAGGTATTCCTGCTATTCCAGCACACGAGATTAAAAATGAGACATCCTCTGATGAGTCAAATAATGATAATGTTGAACAGAAATAGAAGAAGATGGAGAATAAGGAGTTATCAATGAATGATGTTTTGGCAAAGTTTAGTCAAAAGAAACGTCGTCGACCTACGGTATGTTTTCCTAATGAGCTGTCAAAAATGGATTCATGTGAATTGTATGGGTATTACCAGAAGGAAAGTAATTATTACAATATCACGTCTATAGGAGAATCTAAAATGTCATTAGGTTGTCAAGATACGATATTATTAGGAAAGTATGTGGGAGAAGTAAGCGAGCCCCCTATTAATCTTCTTGAGAATTCAGATAAGTTGCTTGGATATAAATATAATGATAGTCTCTTTTTTGTTGCTGATGGTGAGGAATGTGAGCAAGAGCCATTTTGCCTTAAGATGGACATCTTTTCTCGCAATACAGGTATTCTTGAATCTGACACAATGTTGAAAAAGGGTGCTATTATTATTGGGTGCGGTTCTGTTGGCTCTTTGGTGGCTTTGGAGTTAGCAAGGGCTGGTGTTGGACGATTCTTTTTGATAGACATGGATATTATGAGTTATCACAATATCTGCCGTCACCAATGTGGAGTTCAAGATGTAGGAAAGTTCAAAACCACAGCAATTAAAGAAAGGATATTACAGATTAACCCTACTGCCGAAGTACATACTGAGAACAAGATGATTCAGGAAATAGCACTTGGCGCGTTCGAAGATTTCTGCAATGAAGATTGCATAATGATTGGTTGTGCTGATAACAGAGAAGGTGATTTGTATGCTGATGCAATGATAGCAAAGCCTTACAAAATGCCATTCGTTTCTATCGGTTGTTGGGAACGTGCTTTTGCAGGAGAGATATTCTATTGTCTACCAGAAGGAATGCCTGCATATTCCGATTTTGTGGCAGCATTGGGCGAAAGCTCTGGACGTACAACAGCTAATACCCACCTTTATATGGGTGAGGTCGGTACTTTTGAACCAGGTATATCAGTCGATATTAATTTTGTCACCACTATAGCCATAAAACTGATTCTAGACCTATTGAATCGAGACAATGATGGATACACGCAACGTCTCATAGGTAGTCTGACTCAGTATACACTTATCTGCAATACGAACAATCCCAAAATTGGAGGTGAAATGGCGGAGATTTTTTCGTATCCACTCCAAGTAACAAGAAGCATTAAAGTAGAATACGCAAATTAATAAACATAAAAGTATATGTATCAGTTCTATGTTAAATTAGATGGGCAGCAGTATGGGCCGTATACTGCCACCCAAATAGTAAATATGGATTTGCCTGACAATACCGAAGTTATGGAAGCAAGTATTGGCTCATGGGAAATTGCTAGTAATTATCCATGGTCTGACTTGGTTATGAAAGAATCTGGTGCAGCGATTGGGCCAAGTGGCAATATTGTTGCAGGCAATTCTGGTTCGTATGTTCCTCCAGGAGGGTATCAGACTCCTCATGTCCAGCAGCCTCAGTCAAGTCTGGGTGACGAACCCAGTACAGGGTTAAACATTCTATCGTTTTTATTCCCTCTTGTAGGCTGGATACTCTATTTTGCACTCAACAAGTCTGAGAAGGGAAAGGCTTGCGCAAAGTGGGCGTGGATTGGTTTTGCCGTCGGCTTCATCTTTAATCTTATTGTTGTTGCTGCGGGTTCATAATTGAATGGCATATATAATAATTCGAGACGAGGGAAACCTCGGTCCGTTTGACGAACAAGAAGTTGCTGAGTTTGTCTGTAACGGCCTTGTGCTTACACGTGAGAAATGTTATGATACATTACATCCGGGTTCCATTACGACTGTCGGTGAAGTGTTGCATAGTAAAGGTTTCTCTACAAGAGTTCAACAAAGCGGGTCATTCTTGAATCAGTTGAAAACAATTGGGGGCAATTTGTTGTTGCCCAAAGCAGTTTTCTCGTCAGAACCATGGAAAAGAGACCGCAGGCTTTTGTTGATGGCAGTTGTTGGATTGTCACTTTCGGTACTGATAAACATATCTGGCATTCTACCAGATTTGGTAATATTTTATGTGGTGTCACTTTATTTTGCCATTATATGGGGATTATTTTTCTATTATTTGTTCTGTACAGAGCAGGTAAGGCTAAAGCCAACAATAATAACTATTTTTTTTACTCAAATTACCACTGTGATATTGTTCTCAATAGTGGGTGTTGGTGGGCTTACAGGACTAATTGGTTATAACATTCTTGGATGTACAATTGGAATAGGTGTTCCTGAGGAGTTTACAAAACTTTTAATCATATTAATTATTCTTTCAAGGTCCAAAGAGATTCTTACACCAGACACTGTGGTATACTATGGGCTAATGTCGGGAATTGCTTTCGGTGTTTTTGAGGGTGTACAATATCAAACTACAGTGAATTACGCGTTACTGCTTGAAGGTGGGACTTCATCCACAGTATATACACAATCGTTTCTAATGAACATTATACGACTTACATCATTGCCATTCCTTCATGCAGTTTGGTGTGGCATTGGAAGCTATTATGCTGCCTGCTCATGGATATTCCCTCATTATAGAAACACACTCATTACATTGGCAATATTGATACCAGCTTTACTTCATGGGTTGTACGATTATCTTGTCTTCAATGGGATGTCTGTCTTAAGTATTGCTGTTGTATTTCTGTCAGTTGTATTGTTAATGGTGTATCTAGCAAGCCATTATAAACTAGTTCAAAAAATACGGTAATAATGCAAAGAGACTGTCAATTAATGGATAATGGAGATGTCTATGAGATTCTCAAAGATGGCACAATCCATAAAGTTGGAAATGTCAAGAGTAGTGCGTTAAATCCTGTTGATGATAATCTGATAAAGTGGATATGGGTTTTAGCAATAGGGTGTATGGGCCTTTGTATAGCATTTCTTGTTGTTCGGTCAAACTTGAGCGATACTAAAGTCCAAGAAGAACACTATCGGTCTTTGTATAACGAAGAATATAAAGAGAATAGAGAGTTATTGCAGATCAAACAAGAGGTTGCGGCAACCTATCCGATTATCATTAATGAAATAGAGATAGGAAATGTGCATGGTGATGGAATGATAGCAACATATTATGGGAATACCATTTATAGTTACAATACGATGTATCTAAAGCCGAAGATTTCTTATATAGGTCTTCGTGATGGAAGTTGTACGTTAAAGGTGAAATTATATGATAATTATGGAAACCTTCGTAGCGGAACTGGTTCGCCAAGAGGTTATTCGTACTCGTGTAATGAAACTATTTGTGAGGGGAATAATGTCTTATACCTTGATGGTTGGGGGAACGATACAAAGGGGTATTGGTCTTCAGGTACATACCGAATAGAGGTATGGTATAATGATATGTGTCTAAAATCCGATAGGTTTACGATATATTAGCCACTCTAGTATATAGTATGACTGATTTTGTCGTCTCTTCGAGGTGTTGAGTAGTAGGGCTGTCCTTAACCCTACATTGCACGAAAACTGGGCAAAAGTTTACAGAACTTTTGCTATCCTTTTGGTCGCGACCCCATTCCCGTTTGTGAGGTTTTTTTTCGAGACGTTGCTGAATTTAGGCAAAGCAAGCGAGCTTGCTCTGTGCTCGGCTTTTACAACATTATTAAGAATCAGCATTTTCGATGCTATTGAAATTATTAGTCCTATACCAAACTAGAACCAATATTGTTTCTCAATCCATGGCATCAAGGCTTCTGTAGCATATAATGGGTAGTTGGTCGTCCACGACTGCTCGCGGTAGGGGGCCATAGAAAAACGGATGCCGTGCAGATTCTCGTTTGCCCTGACAAAATAGCGCAGACTTTTCGACTGGAGATTGTCCTTGGCTTTCACCTATATCGGTATGATATTGTCTTCACATTGCAAAGATACAAATATTATACAAAACTCCGACTAATAAGTACATTCTTTCTTCCTAGGTTTTACTCCGTCTTCTCGCCGCGGATGCGGTCGACGATGAGGGCGATGGCGCCGTCGCCGGTGACGTTGCCGGCGGTGCCGAAACTGTCCATGGCGATGTAGATGGCTATCATCAGTCCTTGCATGTTGGAGTCGAAGCCGAGCATGCTGCTCAGGAGCCCCAGGGCTGCCATGATGGCTCCGCCAGGCACGCCGGGTGCGGCGACCATGGTGATGCCGAGCATCATGATGAAGCCCATGTAGGTGCCGAAGTCGCTGGGCAGACCCATGCTGAGGGTGATGGCGTAGGCCACGGCAGTAATCTTAAGAATACTGCAGGGCATGTGGATGGTGGCGCAGAGGGGCACGGTGAAGCTGGCCGTCTCGGAGCGCACGCCGTTCTTGATAGCCTGCTGCAGGGTGACGGGAATGGTGGCAGCCGACGAGGCGGTGCCCAGCGCGGTGACGTAGGCGGGCAGCATGGTGACGAGTGCTTTGAAAGGGTTCTTGTGGGATATGGGTCCCGCCACGAGGAAGAGGAACACCAACTCGGTGACATGCAGCAGGAAGATGAAGCCGACAATCTTGAGGAAGGCTCCCAGTACGGCTCCTACATGGCCCTCGGCTCCCATCTGTAGGAAGATGCCAAATATGTAGAGCGGCAGGCAGGGGATGATGACCTTGGTAATGACGGTGGTGATGATGTCGCGGAAGTCGGCAAGGAATCCTCTCATGGTGGTGCCGCTGATGGTGGCGGTGGTGAGGCCCAGCATAAAGGCGATGACCAGTGCTGTGGTGACAGAGATGAAGGCGGGCATCTCGATGGTGAAGTAGGGCGTGAGGGCATTGGTCATGTCCATATTGCCGAGGACCGTCAGCCCGTCGCCTAGGATATGGGGGTAGGCAAAATAGCATGAGAAATAGGTGAATACCCCCGAGAGCACAGTGGAACTATAGGCCAGCACCACGGTGATGAGCAGCAATTTGCCAGCCCCCTTGCCGAGGTCGGCAATGCCGGGTGCCACCAATCCGATGATGAGCAGCGGGATGAACATCCCGAGGAAATTGCTGAAGATAGAATTGAACGTGAGGAACACACGCACAGCCCATCCGGGGAAAAAGAACGAGCAGCCTATGCCGAGGGCTATAGCAATAAGGATTTTTGGGAGAATACCTAGTTTCTTCATGAATTGAAAATTGAAAGTTGAGAATTGAAATACTTAACCCGTCATTATCAGATAAAACAAATCAGTGTACAACTAGCATTGTGGCACTAATTGTACACTGATAGGTATACAAGACGTGTCAGCGTGCTTCGAGGACGCTGATACTACTTGTTGTAGCGCTGGCACTCTTTGGGAGTGACGCAGGTGCCGGTGGCACGGCAGACGAGGATGCGCTCCTCGAGCACTTCGGCTGCGCTGGCGCTGATTTCGGGCAGGGTGCGGATGACCTTATAAGCCTCGAACTTCATCTTGCGCGAGGTGTTGCCCACGTGGGTGATTTCGCCATAGGCTTCGATATAGTCGCCCGCGTAGACGGGAGCCTTGAATTCGACCATGTCGTAGGCGCAGAAGAGTCCTTCGTCGCCGTCCTGTTTGATAAGGAGTTCGGTCGCCACGTCGCCAAACAGATGGACCATGTGGGCACCGTCAACCAAGTTGCCACCGTAGTGGGCGTCCTTTGCGCTCATGCGAACGCGTAGCATAGATGTAACAGCCATGTTGTAGATGGTATTGAGGGTTAGTATTTTTCGGAGTAATCAGATTATTCAAATAATTCCGAATCATTCCGATTACTCCGAATTCAATTATTTATTTCTTGATAATGAAATCGACAAAGATTCCGGGAGTCTTGACGTTCTCGGGGGCGATGGTGCCGGTCTTGACAATCTCCTGCGGCTCCACAATCACCACGTCGGCGGCGGTTGCCATCATGGGGCAGAAGTTCTGCGAAGTGCCCTTATAGACCAAGTTGCCGCTCTCGTCGCAGATGTTGGCTCCGATAATGGCCACATCGGCGCGGATAGGCTTCTCCAGCAAGTACTCCTTGCCGTCCACGGTCACCTTCTGCTTGCCGTTCTCAACCACGGTGCCCAACCCGGTGGTGGTCAGCACGCCGCCGAGGCCTGCGCCAGCGGCACGGATTTGCTCTGCCAGGGTGCCTTGGGGCTGCAGCGTAACGTTCAACTCGCCAGCATTCATCTGGTCGATAGTGTTGTTGTTGGTGCCGATATGGGTGGCGATGAGGTTCTTCACTTGGTGGTTGGTGATGAGCTTGCCCACGCCCACTTCGGGATAGGCGGTATCGTTGCAGATGATAGTGAGGTCCTTGACCCCTTTCTCAACCAATGCGTCAATTAAAGCAATGGGATTGCCTACGCCGAGGAATCCGCCTACCATTACGGTCATGCCGTCCTGAATTTTGTCGGCAGCTTCTTTTACAGATACGAATTTGTTCATGGTGTTAAATTTATTTCTTCAATTATTATTTTCGTTTTTCTGAGCGATACGGTGGCGACAATCTCTCTCAGCGACCCCTATAGAAACGGTATTTATTACCTGTATATTAGTGCTTTCCGAGAAAAAATTATCCTCCGTATCACATTCGTTATCAAATTGCAAATATAAGAATTTTTTCTGACACTGAAAAAAATTTTGTCTATTTTGCAAAATCTATGTACTTTTGCAACGATTTTTGAGTTATTATAGGGCAGAGAAAAAAACTGATTTGAATGATGAAAAAAACCTTTCTGATATGTGCGATGGCGGTCGCAATGTGCGGCATGGCCAAGGCGCAGGATTATGTTGTCCCGGTCGAGACTTGGGACTATGAGGAAATCAATGGCAGCAACTACCATGGCTACAATTTCCATGAGAGCTGGGATGTCGATTTCACCATCGAGAACCAGGACGGTCGCTATACCCCCACCGAGGAGGATATTGCCGAGGCGGAGCGTCTGATTCAGAAGCGTATCGCCTACGTCAACCGTTACCACATCAACCAAGAGGGATTGTGCCCCGTCATCGACGAGCACATGCGCCGCTATGAGCGTCAGTATGTCGGCTTCACCGACATCACCGGCTGCCGCATTGTGTGGGCCAATTTCGTCTGGGACGAGAATGCTGCCGAGCGTCTCACGCAGGACATCGTTCTCACCGAGGGCGGATGCGGCCACTACTGGCACGTCAAGGTGAACCTCACTACGGGCAAGGTCTACGGTCTCGAGGTCAACTCCGATGGCGACATCAAGTACATCCCCCGCCAGAAGAAGCCCGCCCATCGCATCAGCCGTCCCCGTGCCCCGCAGGCCCCCGGCAAGATACGCAAGACCGGTATCCCCCACGACCCCAAGGAGGCTCATTTCTAAAAGCCTTGCAACAGTATACCTCTGAGTACTCTGAATAATCCGACTATTCTGAGTACTCAGATTTTTTTATCAAACAACCCTCAAAAAATCCATCTTAGACAATAATCAAACAGTCCGCTGCAAAAAACCGCATCAGCCGTCCCCTCTTGAGAGGGATCCGCCGTTAGGCGGGGGGTATGTAAAGGCGGTGGCAATAATACAAATAACCTCAAATTGCGTGATTTCCCATGAAAAAAATCTTTACCCTTTTTCTCCTCCTCTCCTCAGTCGCCGCCATGGCGCAGAAACCCCGTCCCGACGCCTTCCCGCCCGTCCCCGACACCCTCTCGCCCAAGGCAGTAGAGATGGCAACCACCCTTGAGGAGATGGACGCGTGGAACCGTTACCCCACCTACGAAGTCTACCTTGCCATGATGCAGCGTTTCGTCGACACCTTCCCCACGCTCTGCCACATCGACACCATCGGCACCTCCGTGCAAGGCCGCCTTATCCTCTCGCTGGCCATCACAGGCTCGTCCGACAACGACCTCTACCGCCCCGAGTTCCTCTACTCCTCCACCATGCACGGCGACGAGGTGACGGGCTTCTACCTCATGCTCCGCCTTTGCGACACCCTGCTCCGCAGCTACGGCACCTCGCCCGACATCACCAACCTCCTCGACCGCACCCGCATCTCCATCAACCCCCTCTCCAACCCCGACGGCACCTACCGCGGCGGCAACCACACCGTCGCCCGCGCCATGCGCTACAATGCCAACTATGTCGACCTCAACCGCAACTACCCCGACCCCTTCGGCACCGACCCGCTCGACCCCCTGCAGCCCGAAAACGAGGCGATGATTGACTACGTCTCGCAGCACAACTTCCGTCTCAGCGCCAACCTCCACGGCGGCTCCGAGGTGATGAACTACCCATGGGACAGCTTCACCTCCCTTCAGCAGCTCAACGAGCACCATGAGTGGTGGAAACAGGTATGCAAACGCTTCGTCGACACCTGTCGGCTGGTGGACAGCCAACGCTTTCGCGATGTCAATTCCAACGGCTACATCGTCGGTGGCGACTGGTATGTCATATCCAATGGGCGGCAAGACTATTTCAACTACTACCACAACATGCGCGAGCTCACCATGGAGCTCTCCACCTCCAAAACCCTTTCCACCACCCGTCTCAACCACTACTGGCAGTGCCAGTCGCACGCCCTCATCAACTATATCAAGGAAGTCCACAACCTCGACGACCCCTCGACCGAGGGCATCTGCACCCCCGTCCCGCAGGCGACTGCCGGCATCATAGCCTATCCCAACCCCACCCAAGGGCCCATCACTATCGAAGGCGTTAGGGGCAGCTATCATTACGACCTCTCCGACCGTCCCGCAGGTGTCTATATCCTCAATGTTGAGGGTCGCCCAGTGAAGGTTGTCAAGCACTGATGCCCCGCTACGCCCATATCTCGGTGGCGCTGCCCCTGCTGGCAGAGCGCGACAACCTGTCGCCAATGCTCGAGCGGCTGTGTCGGCAGACCTTTTGCCGTTTCACCCTCTATTGCTGTGTCAACAACCTAGAGGGCGGCTACGGCTACGAGGAAAACCAGGCATGCCTCGCCCTTCTGCGTCAGGTGCGCGACATCCCCGTGGTCGTCATCGACCGCAGTTCCCCGGGCTGCGGCTGGACGGGCAAACGCAAGGGCGTAGGGTGGGCGCGCAAGGTGCTTTTCGAGCGTATCATGGAGGACTGCGACGACAACGAGCTGGTAGTAAGTCTCGATGCCGACACCGACTTCGACGACAACTATCTCGAAGCCCTCCTCGCCACCATGAACGCCCACCCCGACCATAGCGCCTTCTCCGTACCCTACTATCACCCCCTTAATAATGATGACGTTCTCGACCGCCCCATGCTCCGCTACGAATGTTACATGCGGCACTACCTGCTGGGTCTGCTACGCATCGGCAATCCATACGCTTTCAGCGCACTCGGCAGTGCCATGGCGTTCCCCCTTTGGGCTTATAGGCGCGTGGGCGGCATCACCCCCCTGCAAGGCGGCGAGGACTTCTATCTCCTGCAAAAGTTTGCCAAGACGGGCCGCCTCGTGCGCCAGTTTGTCGAGCCCTACCGTACGCAGGGCATGGTGGTTCGCCCACAAGGACGTGTCTCCGCGCGCGTCCCATTCGGCACCGGTCCTGCCATCGCCAAGGGGGTTGAAGGCATGGAGGATAGCTACCCTTTCTATTCCGATCAAGGCTTTGCCGCCGTCAAGGCTACCTACGACCTCTTTCCAGTCCTCTACGACGGCGACATCGAGACCCCCATGACCCCCTTCCTCCGCCAGCAACTTGCCACCGACGACCTTTGGTCGCCCCTCCGCGCCAACTTCAAGAGCCGCAACCTCTTCGTCCGTGCCTGTGCCGAGCGTGTCGACGGACTCCGCATTCTCCAATACCTCAAAAACACTCCCGCCTACCGCCTCCCCGCCGAGTCCCTCCCCGTCGACTTCCTTCACGACCCCATCGCCCTCCTCGACGACTACCGCCACAGCCTTTTCACCCAGGAAATGTCTCTCCGCTAGCCACATCCCCCTCTTCACCCCCTCCATCCGTCCTCCATCCGTCCTCCATCTGTTCCCCTTTCATCCCCCTTTTGCTCCCCTTTCGCACCCTCCGAAGCCCGCGAGTGCTTCCCGCACTTATTCTGTATTTATACCTTAGTTATTCTATATTTATACTTCAGTTATACTATACATAATAGTATAACTGAAGTATAAATAAAGTATAAATATAGTATAAATACTGAAGGCGAGGGGCGGGCGAGGTGGCGGGTTGATTGTTTTTGGTGGATAGCGCAAAAAGGAGTATCTTTGCATTGTCGGACGAAATGACAAATAATACAATAATAAGGTAGTACTAAAGATGATAGAAGAATCTGTGCGTCGAGAATTGATGCGATATGCAGACGAGTACGAGACGGTGGCGTTCCTTGAGGGCGACCCGTCGTGGTTTATGCACCAGGTGGAGGGCGAGGCGAATCGGGAGGCGACAGCGTTTGTGGCGTCGTGCCTCAGCTATGGCAGCCGCAGGCAGTTCATGCCTAAGATTCAGTGGCTGCTGGATTGTGCCGGTGGGGAGATGGACGCGTGGGTGCGCGAGGGCAGTTTCGAGGAGGTGTTGCCCAAGGGGGGCTGCGGTTGCTTCTATCGGCTCAACACAGTGGGGCAGATGAACGCCTTGCTGCGGGCGTACCGACGATTGTTGTTGGAGCATGGCACATTGGGAGCGTACGTGAAGGAGCGAGCGGACAGCGGCCTAGCTGCGGTGGAGGCGATATGTGGCTATTTCGTGGGCGAGGGGATAGGTGGTCTGGTGCCGCAGGACGCACGGTCGGCTTGCAAGCGGGTGTGCATGTTTCTGCGGTGGATGGTGCGTAGCGGCTCGCTGGTGGACTTGGGCTTGTGGGCAGACTTTATCGACCGTCGTACACTCATCATGCCCTTGGACACACATGTGCTGGCCGAATCACGGAGGCTGGGACTGCTACAATGCGGCTCCGCCACGATGTCGGCGGCACGCCGCCTCACACAGAAGATGTCCGAAATCTTCCCCGACGACCCGCTGAAAGGCGACTTCGCCTTGTTCGGCTACGGGGTGAGGCATCAGGATGTGCAGTAGTGGGTTGTATGTGATGGAAGTTAGGTGGTTACAATTGTATGACAGGGGATTAGGTGTGGACTATTTGTCGCTGTAATGCTCATAGGCGGAGATGACGATTACGATGACTTCAGTGTCACGAATCTCATATATCAGGCGGTGTTTTTGGCTGATACGTCTTGACCATTGATTGTTGTGACCGCCTTTTAACTGCTCGGGATGGCCTGTGCCTGTTTTTGGGTGTATGTATAGTTCATCCATCAAGGCCAATGCTTTCTTGAAGGAGAGAGGCTCGCTTCTCGCTAGTTTCTGCAAGTCTTTCTCAGCACTTCTTTCTAACCTAACTTGATACATTGTCATAGATTTTCAAAATAGCGGTGCATCTCTTCGGGCGACGAGAATGTGATGTAGTTACCTTTTTCGTACTCTTCCATGCGCTGGTCAATCATGGCAAAGAATTCTTCCTTTGTCATGCAGGTGTCGTCTTCACATTTTGCGGCTGCCTTCTTTTTTGCCCGACTCACAGATGCTTGTAGGCTTTTCAAGGTGTCAATGTCCTTGATACCAAGGATGCTCCTTATCAAATCATTCTGTCTTCTTTCTACTGATATAGTATTCATAAGTTCTTTTTGTTTGGTGATGCAATAATACGAAAAATATTCCGACTGGCAAGAAAAAAGTTGTTTTGGCAGAATCCGTTGGGGTAGATTGCTTTCTCAGGGATTCGTAGAAGGTTGTTTTCCCCTTGTTCAGCTATATGTGTTGTTGTTTGTTTTTCGTTGAGAACAAGGCTATCGTTGAGGTAAGGAAACCGAGGGCGGCAAAGGTTATTCCGCCGAGGAGGGTAAGGTAGAGTGTGCCCCAGTCGGCACTGATGTTGCGGGCGTACATCAGGCCGTTGAAGGTGGCGGACATTGACATGGAGAAGATTGTGTTCGCGCTAAGGAAAAGCAGGGATGGGATATTATGTGCCAGATGGTAGTTGAGCGTGACTATAACGAATAGGAAAAAGAACACTGCCACCGTCCAGAAAAATCCTATAGAATATAGGATTGTGGAGAGAACGATTACCAGATAGTTTGATACCAGAACAATCATCTCACGTCGCTTTCGTTTGGTGGGATGCTTGCGGACAGGCAAATAGCAGAAGATGATGCCGAGCAGGCAGACAGATGCCACCAAAATTGGGATAAACGTCTTTATTGCTGTAAAATAGATGACGAGTAGAGCCGTTATTGCAGCGGTGGCGATGGAGATAAGTAGCAGTATGGAAATAGCAATCCAGACATTGTTTTTATAGGTGGCGTGAGCAGTCATCATTTAGAGAATGTTGAGTATTTCCATGCCTATTACAGGTTGTTTTGCTTTTTGATGTCTTGCAGGAATTCGGGCAAGCCTTGGGGGCAGGAGGCGAGAGGTATGACAACGCCGACTCTGGGTGAGCGCATCAGGTAGATGTTGGTCTTGGTGAAATGGATGGCTGTTAGCTGTTTGTAGGCGATGTTGGCATTTGCGTTGGAAGTCGATTGCTCGTAATGGTCGTCGAAGAAAAGGATGGTCTG
>JAEEGI010002916.1_pt1 | contig 41301 bp, 38 predicted proteins | sample 8958751 | NCBI WGS metagenome assembly JAEEGI01 (sample SAMN16246545, study PRJNA631951) | gut metagenome | biome: gut microbiome; feature: rumen; material: KS-attached | host: Bos | place: Iran: Karaj | collected 2018-10 | reverse complement strand
TTTTACTAACAGGATGTGGTAAAAATGGGTATCATGAATTGAATTATAAAGAATTAAAAACAAAACTTGATAATAAAGATAATTTTGTATTAGTTATAGGGAGCGCTACATGTTCAAACTGTGTTAAATACGAAAAGACTATGAAAAAAGTAATCAATAATAAAAAAATAGAAATTTTTTATGTTGATATTGATAAGTTTAGCGTAGATGATTTAAATGCTTTGAGAGTTATGTATAATTTCACAGGGACACCAACAACTATTTTTATTAAAGATGGTAAAGAAGAATCAGTTTATAATCGTATAGGCGGCGCTGAAACTTATGCTAAAGTTATAAAAAGTTTAAAGAGTAATGGATTTTTAGGTGAGTAATATGAATATGTATAGTGTATTAGATATGTATGGTGAGGATTTAACTAAAAAAACATATGTAACCAATCCAGCTATATCTAGGGAACAAGAAATTAAAAGAGCTATGGTTGTTTTATTAACACCTGAAAAATCAGCTTTATTAGTTGGTAAACCAGGTATAGGTAAAACAGCAATTGTAGAAGGACTTTCATATTTAATAAATTTAAATAAAGTGCCAAATGCTTTATCTGGATATAAAATTGTTAAATTAAATTCAACTGCCCTTTTAGGAAAAATTAATATAAATGGTAGAGAAGAATTAATTATTCAATTACTTGTTAATGAACTTAAAGAATGTGAGAAAACAATTCTATTTATAGATGAGATTCATACTTTAATGGGGGCTAAAGATCAAAGTTTAGACTTTGCAAATATGTTTAAACCAGCACTAGACCGTGGTGATATTAAAGTAATTGGTGCCACAACTAGTGAAGAATATGAAAGATTTATTTTAAGAGATAAAGCCTTTGTAAGACGTTTTCAAAAAATAGTTGTCAATGAACCAACTAGAGAAGAAAATATAAGAATTGTTCTAGGTACAGTACCTAAAATAGAAAAAAGAACAGGCGCAACTATGATGTATACAGATTTTAAGAAAAAACAAATGGCAGAGTTCTTAACTGATATAACATCAGAATATAAAAGAATATATGAGATAGGTTCACGTTATCCAGATGTAACGCTAACTTTATATCAACAAGCTTTCTCTAATGCTTTATTTGATAATAGAACTCAAGTAAATGTAAATGACTTTAGAACAGCAATTCTAAATAGTAAAAACATATATCCAGATGTTATTAAAAAGTCAATTCCTCAATTTGACCAAATCTTTGCAGAAGAAATAAAAGAATTAGAATCTAAATCAAAACAATTAGATAGATTAGGAGACTAATCTACGTTTGTGTGTAAAAAAAGGTGATTTTATGAATAAAAAGAAAATCAAAAAATTATTAATTCTATTAATATTAATAATCACTATAGTAGGAGTAGGTTCTTTAATAGCTTTTTTAACTGATACAGATCAAGAAACTAATGTATTTACTATAGGTAGTATCAAAATAGAATTAACAGAGACTAATTGGAATCCAAATAGTGGTTTAAATGTACTACCAGGACAACCAATTTCTAAAAACCCAGCAATTAAAAATATAGGAAATAATCCAGCCTATGTGTATATAAAAGTAGTTAATCCAATAGTGGAATTAGACAATGGATCTACTGGAGTATTATTTAATTACACAGCAAAGTCAGGATGGACAGAACTAGATCAAATAGAACAATGCGGTTATAGAGCAACAACATATTATTACAATACATCTTTAAATCCAAATTCATCTACAACGACACTATTCGATACAATAACAATAAATGATTATTCAAGTGATGTTAACGAAAATCAATTATTAGATATCTATGCATATGGAATACAATCAACATATCTACAATCAGGTTCAACAGTGCAATCATTATTTTCAGATACATTCACAACAAGTTTATCCGATACAAATGAAAAATGTAATAGTGTTACAGATTGTAGTAATAATGAATTGTTCACTACAATGCCAAGTAGCCTAAAAGGATTAGCAAAAATTATGGCAAAGAATGCATACTTAGATAATGGTCAAAGTGAATATGTATCGTCATGTAGTGGAGTAAGTTTTAGTGCTAAATCAAGCAATACAAATGGAAAAGGTATATATGAAATTGCCAGTACAAAGAATTATACATATCCAATCTACTACTATCGTGGGGATGTAAATAACAATAATGTTAAGTTTGGAGGATTCTGTTGGAAAGCAATAAGAACAACAGATACTGGTGGAGTTAAATTAATCTATAATGGAGAACCAGATGGAACTGGTAATTGTACAAATACTACTGGAGAAGAAACACAAATAGGAAGAAGTGCATTTAATTCGAATTATATATCACCAGTAGATGTAGGATATATGTATGGAACTGGATATACATATTCAGATAAATCAAGCTCAAATCTTTCAACAGCATATGTATATGGTAACGATGTATCATACTCTAATGGAACATACACTCTAACTAATACAATGACTACGACAGGAACATGGGGTAATGATTATACCACATTAAACAATAATCATTATACATGCTTTAGTACTGGAACTACATGTTCAAGTGTATATTATGTTTATTATACATCATCATATAGTGCATACTATATAACATTAACAAATGGTAAAAAAGTAGGTGATGCATTGGATGAAATGTTTAATGGAAGTAATGTAAATGCAAATAATAGTAAAATAAAGACCCAAATAGATAACTGGTATAATAGTAACTTATCAAGTTATACGAATTACCTTGAAGATACAATATATTGTAATGATAGAAGCATAAATGATTTTGGAGGATGGAATCCAGATGGAGGAGACTCAACAAAAGATTTATATTTCAATTCAGCTAAAAGAAAATATTCAACATATAGTCCAACACTAACCTGTAGTAGAGCACAAGATAGATTTACAGTATCAAGTTCAAATGGAAATGGAGACTTAACATATCCAGTAGGATTAATAACTAATGATGAGGTTATTTATGCTGGAGGAAAAGGGAATGAAGTTAATAATAAATATTATTTATATACAGTTTGGAATTATTGGACTATGTCGCCTTATCGTTTCAATGCTTTTTATGCTCATGGAATTTTTGTTTACTCTACAGGTAGTTATAATTATTATGTTTATAATGCCTATGGTGTTCGCCCGGTTATCTCCTTAAAGTCTACAGATGTTGTTGAGTCTGGTGATGGAACAAGTACTAATCCTTATGTTATAAAAACAAATTAGATAATAAATAAAGTAATGCTTATGCATTACTTTTTTAGTGTTATATATGATTAGTAAATTGATATATATAGGTGATTGTGATATATTTAAAAATATAATGAATGTATATTTTTCATTAGGAGGATTTTATGTGTGGAATAATAGGATATGTAGGAAAAAGAAATATAACTGAAGTACTACTAGATGGCTTAAAGGCTTTAGAATATAGAGGGTATGATAGTGCAGGTATAGCTTTATTAAATAAAGAAAAAGTACAAATAATTAAAAGTGTAGGAAGAATATCTAATCTAGAAGAAAAAATAAAAAAAGAAAAGATAATAGATTCAAATATTGGTATAGCTCATACTAGATGGGCAACTCATGGAGGAGTAACAGAAAATAATGCACATCCACATAAAGTAAATAGAGTTACTATTGTTCATAATGGAATAATAGAAAATGCAAAAGAATTAAAAGAAAAATTAATAAGTGATGGATATAAGTTTAATAGTGAAACAGACAGTGAAGTAGTAGCTGCTTTAATAGATTCTTATTATGACAAAGATCCATCTAAAGCAATAGAAAAAGCTATTTCTGAATTAAAAGGAAGTTATGCTTTAGGAATAATATTTGATGATCAAAATAAATTATACGCAACAAGATGTGAATCTCCATTAATATTAGGAGTTGCTGATCACGAATATTTTATTGCTAGTGACATAGGTGCTATTCTAAAATATACAAAAGATTATGTCTTATTAGGAAAAGATGAAATAATTACGATTGATTATAATGGTTATTCAATTACTAAAGATGGTAAAAATGTAAATAGACAAGTATTAAAAAGTGAATTAAGTGAAGAATCAACATCTAAACAAGGATATGACCATTATATGATGAAAGAAATAATGGAAGAACCTGTATTAATAGATAATTTAATAAATAAATATGCTAAAAACTTAGATGAAATACCAGATATTAGTAAATATGATCATATTCATATAGTAGGATGTGGTAGTGCATATTATACAGGTATGATAGGTAAATATTTATTTGAAGAAGATGGTATAAAAACAGATGTAGAAGTAGCTTCAGAATATCGATATAGAAATATTATTTATGAAGATAATACTCTAGTAATACTAATATCTCAAAGTGGAGAAACTGCTGATACTATCGCAGCTCTAAGAAAAGCAAATGAAGCTAATCAAGATACACTAGCTATAGTAAATGTAGATGGTTCTACTATCGCTAGAGAATCTAAATATAAAATATTAATAGAAGCAGGTAGAGAAATTGCTGTTGCAACTACTAAAGCCTTTATCTTACAAACATTAATATTAAGTATTATGTCATATAAAATTAAACAAGATAAAGATTATTTAGAAGATTTATATAAATTACCTAGTATGTTAAAAATATTATTAGATAAAACTGGATATTTTAAAAAGATTGCAGACATGGTATATAAACAAGAAGATGTATTCTTTATAGGTAGAAGAATAGATTATGCGATAAGTTTAGAAGGATCTCTAAAACTAAAAGAAATATCTTATATTCATAGTGAAGCCTATCAAGCAGGAGAATTAAAACATGGAACTATTTCTTTAATAAATGATGGTACAGTAGTATTTGGAATTCTAACAGATGATGAAACGTATGATAAAACATTATCTAATTTAGAAGAAGTGATTTCAAGAGGAGCTAATCCTATATATATAAGTACTAAAGATAAAGATTTTGAAAATAAAATAATAATTCCAAAAATTAATAATAAACTACAACCACTATTAGTAGTACCAGTACTTCAATTAATCGCATATTTTGTCGCAGTAAAAAGAGAATGTGATATAGATAAACCAAAAAATCTAGCTAAATCAGTCACAGTAGAATAAAAAAAATAAAGACATTTGTCTTTATTTTTTGTATAATAATAATAGGAGACAAATATGAAAGATATAAAAGACAAAAATAATGGGCCAATGATTGTATTTTTTGTAATACTATTAGTATTAATAATAATATCTACAATAGTATTTTATAATGTAAAACAATATAGTATAAGTGCTCATTATCCAGAAAAATCTCCTACAGATAATTTTACTAACTACATAGATATAGATGATGATATATTAATAGAATATTCATACAGTGCATGGACTGAATTATATACATATTATGGTAAATTAATAACTACTAAAGGAGATATATATAATTTTAATTGTAATAATACTAATGAATATGATGCTACTAAATGTATCACTAAATATAAAGGTACAATATCATATACTGATTTAAACCTAATTAATAATTATATAAAAGAAATAGATGCGAATTATAAAACAAAAACTATATCTAATGAAGAAGGAGAAATAACTATATCTTTTAATAAGAATGGTGAAATAATAATATTAGAAGGTAAAGGAGATTCTAATATTATTAATACAAGTAAAGATAGTAAAAAATTAATAAAAATATTAAAGAAATATGAAATATATATATAAAAAGGGATGATAAAAATGGGTATATTTACTTTGAAATTAACAGTATGTTTTATATTAAGTTTATGTGTTGGATTAGAAAGACAATATCATAATAAAATAACAGGATTAAGGACTAATGTTTTAGTAGGCATTGGCTCATTCTTATTTGCTTATATATCTTTATCAGATGAATTAACAGGAGATCAATTTAGAATAGCTTCTCAAATAGTATGTGGTATTGGTTTCTTAGGCGCAGGTGTTATCTTAAGAGATAGAAAAAATAAAATTACTGGTCTAAATACAGCTGCTACCTTATGGTGTGTCGCAGCTATAGGAGTATTAACTGCTAGTGATATGTTATTTGAAGCATTTATTGGAACAATGTTTGTATTATTCTCAAATATATTCTTAAGACTATTATCAAATACTTTTAGAGATAAATATACAAAAGAACATAAAGAAAGATGTGTAATTAATTTATCTTGTGATAAAGATGTTGAAATATTAGTAAGAAACAAAATAACTGATTTTACAGAAACACATGATTTAAAATTAGACACCTTTTCTAGAACAAAAAACAAAGATGAATCAATAAAATTAAAATATATAATAATAACAGTAAGAGATGAATTAGTAGGAACTCTAGTAAGACAATTAGAACTAGAAGTAGGTATAACTAAAATAAGTTGGTCTCATAAAAAATTAAGTGAATTAGTAGATATTGAAGATGATGAAACATTAGAATTAGATTAATGGAGAATTATATGTATAATGAAAAGTATATAGAAACAAAATTATATTCATTATCTAAATCTAAATTTAGATCATCTTTTCATTTGAATAATAAAATGAAAGAGTATGTAAAAGAAAAAGGTATAGATAAAATTAAGTCTGATACATACGACTTTATAAATAAAAGATTAGCTCCCAAAGAAATACCCAATGATGGTAAACAAACACCTATGAGACAAGTACATCCAACTTTTATTGCCCAACACGCATGCGCTTGTTGTTGTAGAGGGTGTCTAGAAAAGTGGTATAATATCCCTAAAGGAAGAGAATTATCTACTAATGAAATAGATTTTATAGTTAATATAATAATTGAATGGATAAAAAAAGAAACATAAGAAAGAAGGTATATAAATGAAAGTAATAATAGATAAAGAATTTTGGGATATATTTCCAGATGTAAATATAGAAATATTAGTATTGAAAAATGTTAAAGAAGATAAGCAATTAAATGAAAATGAATCAAACGAAATAAAAGAATTATTAGATAATGCTAATCAAGAAGCAAAAAAATATTTAACATCTGATGTAATATCAGAAAATAAGGTAGTACAAGTATGGAGAGAAGCATATTCTAAGTTTCCTACCAAAAAAGGAGCACGTTCATCAATAGAAAACCTACTTAAAAGAGTTTTACATGATAATCCCGTAGGGACAATTGCTCCTAGTGTGGATATCACAAATGCTATATCTTTAGAGTATGCACTTCCAATAGGTGCTGAAAATCTAGACTCCATTGTAGGCGATTTCCATCTTGGAATAATGAAAGGTGGAGAAGAATTCTTTCCATTAGGAAGTGACAAAGAAGAACCACCATTACCAGGAGAAGTAGCATATTATGATGATAAAGGTGCTATATGTCGTTGTTGGAATTGGCGTGATGGTAAAAGAACTCAAGTAGATGATGATACTAAAAATGAAATAATTATAATGGAATGTATAGAAAAAGAACGTCTAAAAGATATGCAAGAAGCATTTACAAAATTGAAAGAATTAATGACTAAATATTTAGATGCTGAAGTAGTAAATGATGAATTGATGAATAAAGATAATACTGAATTTGAAGTAAATATATAATAAGGAGTATGTATGAAAAAGATATTATTATTAACAGTAATTACAATTAGTTTATTATTAGTGACAGGATGTGGTAATTCTAAACCTAAACCTATAATAGTAAATTATGAAAAAGAATATAAGAATATAATTAATAAAACAAATACTTATCTAAATGAAAAAAATGAAACTATTACTTTTGATGGTAATTATAATAAATATGTATTCATAGATTTAGATAAAGATAAAAAAATAGAATGTGTAATTGATACAGGAAAAAACTATTTATTATTAAATTATGAAAATAAATCTATTTACGGATTTACTGTTTCATACAATAATTTTAAATCTCTAAAAACAAATGGAATGTATATGACAACTATAGGTGCTCAAGATATGTCAGTTAGGTCAAGTACTTTCTCTAAGAATGTAAGAACAGAAATTATACATGCAACTGTATTTGAAGATGATTATAAAATAGGAGAAAATCCATCTACAGAAGAACAAGTAATGGAATACTTTAAAAAGTTTTATTCTAAAGATGATGTAGAATGGATAGAAAAGAAATAAGATTACTAGAAATAGTAATTTTTTTTATTAATTATGATATAATTATTATGGAGTGATAATATGAAGTTTATAGACAATATAGATAAGTCTAAATTTGATGAATTTGTACTCAAACATTCTAATATTAGTTTTATGCAATCATCTGCTTGGGGAGAATTTGAAAATAAAACTATTAATAGAAAAGATTATTATTTAGGACTAGTAGATGATAAAGATAATATAGTATGTGCTGGTATGTTTCTAAAAAAAGATTTATTACTAGGATATAGTTATTTATATTGTCCAAGAGGTTTCATAATAGATTATAAAGATAAAGAATTATTAAAAGAATATACAGATGAATTATATAAATATTGTAAAAGTAAAAAAATATTATTTATAAAAATAGATCCAGAAGTAAAACTACATGATTTAGATATAGATGGCAATGTTATAGGTAATGATAATACTGAGATAGTTGAGTATTTAAAAAAGATTGGATATAAACATTTTGGTTATAATAAGAATTTTGAAAATAGTCTACCTAGATATACTTTTAGATTAAAAATAGATAAATCTATAGAAGATATAATTAATAATTTTCATCCAACTACTAAAAAGATTATTAAAAAAGGGAATGTAGATAACTTAATTATTCTAAAGAATAAAGATGCTTCTATTGATGATTTCTACTATACAATGAAAGAAACTGAAAAAAGAGAAGATATTTTATATCATAGTAAATCTTATTATGAAGAATATTATAAATTACTAAGTAAAAAAGATATGAGTGATTTATATGAAATAAAAGTAGACTGGAAAGAACTATTAAATCTATATAAAGATAGAAAAGAAAAAGTATCAAAAGAAATATCTGAGTTAGAAAAAAAAGAATTTAAAAGAACAGATAAAAAGAACAATTTATTAAACGAATTAAATAATCAATTAGCTAAAATAAATAAAGAGATAAGTAATATAGAAGAATCTATGGATAAAGAACCAGTATTATCAAGTATTCTAACTACTAAATATGGTGATACTGTATGGACAGTACATGGAGGAAATTCTACATATTTAAGAGAAATGAATGCTAATTATTTTGTCTATTTTGAAGTAATAAAAGATGCCTTAAAAGAGGGATATAAATATGTGGATTTCTTTGGTACTACAGGAGATAATTCTAATACTAATAATTCAGTATATGGAATTCATTCATTTAAGAAAAGATTAGGTGGGGAATACATAGAATATATAGGAGAATTTGATTTAATAATAAATAAATTTATATATAAAACATTTAATACATTAATACCTATATATAGAAAAATACAAAGAATTAAAAATAAAAGTAAGAGATGAGTTTATGATAAAAGTAAATATTATAGTTAATGATATAAAATTCAGAGCTACCTTAGAAGATAATAATACAGTAGATGCATTTATAAAATTATTACCCCTTAGATTAGAAATGAATAAATATAGAGATAAAGAAGTTTATTATTATTTAAGAAAAGTATTGCCTACTAATACTATATCTAGAACAATACTTGATAATGGAACATTGTATTTATCAAAGGATAATTGTTTAACACTAGTATATGAGACACACTCTACAAATGAAGAGTATACTCCTATAGGTAAAATAGATGATCCAACTGATTTAAAAAGTGCTTTCTTAAATAATGAAAGAGAAGTAATAATAGAATTAATAAAAAAAATATAATATAATAGAATATGGTGATTAAATATGAAGAGAAACAATAAGACTCCTTGGTATGATTATTATGATGGAGTAAAACAAAATCTAGAATATCCTGATTTTTCAGTATTTAAGTTAATTGAATATACATCTTCAAAACATTTAAATAATATAAGTTATAATTATTTTGGGACAAAAGTTACATATCATGATTTTTTAAAACAAATAGATGAAGCAGCTAGATCATTTAAAGCTTTAGGAGTAAGACATAAAGATATTGTTAGTATTATGATGCCAAATACTCCAGAAGCAATAATTGCTTTCTATGCAATTAATAAAATAGGTGCTATTTCTAATATGATTCACCCATTATCAGGTGAAAATGAAATAAAATCATTTATTAATAAATCAAAAAGTAAATATATAATTACTATTGATATCGCAACAGAAAAGATTAGTAATATAGTAGATAAAACAGGTATTAAGAAAATAATAGTAGTTTCAGCTACTGATTCAATGCCTCCATATCTAACAATTGCTTATAAAACTATAAATCTAGCTAATGAATCATTAAATACATTCAAAATAATATTTAATAAAAGAAGAAATATGATTCTAAGATGGAATGAGTTTTTAAGATTAGGAAAAGATTATATAAAAGAAATAGATGATGATTTTAAAGGAAGAGATATTGCCACAATAATCTATTCTGGAGGAACTACTGGAGAACCTAAAGGAGTAGAACTATCTAACTTAAATATAAATGCTATGGCAATGCAATCTTTTGAAATGTGTGCTAACTTAAAAGAAAAAGATACAGTGTTGGCAATACTACCTATATTCCATAGTTTTGGTCTAGGGGTATGTATTCATACTTGTCAATATTTTGGGGGAACTAGTATTTTAATACCACAGTTTAGTGCTAAAACTTTTGATAAGATATTAAAGAAATACAAACCAAGTGTTTTAGTAGGAGTACCTACATTATATGAAGCATTAATTAAAAATAAAAATTTAGCTCATGCAAAATTAGATTATATAAAACTAGCCATATCTGGAGGAGATTCTCTATCTATAGAATTAAAGAAAAAAGTAGATGAATTTTTTCAAGCTCATGGAGCAGATGTTCAACTAAGAGAAGGATATGGATTAAGTGAATCTTGTGGTCCAACTTGTCTAACACCATTAAATCATTATCGTCCAGGTTCAATCGGTATTCCATATCCAGATACATTAGTTAAAATAGTTGAACCAAATACTTCAAATGAATTACCATATGGAACAGAAGGAGAAATGGTAGTATCAGGGCCAACAGTAATGGCAGGGTACTTAAGAAGTAGAAAAGAAACAAGAGAAACATTAAAAAAACATAAAGATGGAAGAATATGGCTACATACAGGTGACTCTGGCATGATGGATAATGATGGATTTGTTTATTATAAACAAAGAATAAAAAGAATGATTATTTCTAGTGGATATTGTCTATATCCTCAATATATAGAAAATACTATAGAAGGACATCCATCAGTAATGAGAAGTTGTGTAATAGGAATAGATCATCCATACAAAATACAAGTCGCAAAAGCTTTTATAGTTTTAAAAGATAAAGTAAAACCATCAGAAGAAGTACTACAATCAATTAAAGAACATTGCCAAAAGAACCTAGCTAGATATTCATGGCCATATGAGTATGAATTTAGAACTGAACTTCCAATGACTAAAGTAGGTAAGATTGCTTATAACTTACTAGAACAAGAAGAAGAAGCAAAAAATAAAAATAGAAAATTTGATAATCCAGAAGATCAAAAAACAATTACTATGGAAGTAGTAAGTGAAGATTTAATAGATAAAATGGAAGAAAAAAAATAAGTAAAGGAGTGAAAAAATGAGAAGTGAATTAGGAATCAAAGAAGTAAAAGGACTAGAGGTATTAGACTCAAGAGGAAATCCAACAGTACAAGTAGAAGTAGTATTAGAAGATGGATCATACGGAGTAAGTATGGTACCAAGTGGAGCTTCAACAGGTGCATTTGAAGCAGTAGAATTACGTGATAATGATAAAACAAGATACAATGGAAAAGGAGTATTAAAAGCAGTTAAAAATGTAAATGATATAATAGCTCCAGCATTAATAGGAGAAGATGCATTAAATCAACCAGAAATAGATGCTAGATTAATTGCTTTAGATAAAACTCCAAATAAAGCAAAATTAGGTGCAAATGCTACATTAGGAGTATCACTTGCTGTTGCTAAAGCAGCTGCTTCATCACTAGGATTAGAATTATATCAATATGTTGGTGGAGTAAATGCTAAAACATTACCTGTACCAATGATGAATGTATTAAATGGTGGAAAACATGCTGATAATAATGTTTCATCACAAGAATTTATGATTATGCCAGTTGGTGCAGAATCATTCACTGAAGGATTAAGATGGTGTGCTGAAACATATGCTGCTTTAAAAGGAATCTTAAAAGAAAAAAAATTAGCCACAGCTGTAGGTGATGAAGGAGGATTCGCACCAAACTTAGAAAACGATGAAGAAGCATTAGAACTATTAGTAGAAGCAATTAAAAAAGCAGGATATAAACCAGGTAAAGATATATGTCTAGCTACTGATATAGCTGCTACAGAAATGTACGAAGAAGCTAAGAAAATAAATAAAGAAGGAAGCTATTACTTCTGGAAAACAGATGAATTAAAATCAAGAGATGAAATGATTGAATGGATAGAAAAACTAGTGGAAAAATATCCGTTAATCTCAATTGAAGATGGTCTATCAGAAGAAGACTGGGAAGCATGGCAAATATTAACTACTAAATTAGGAGATAGAGTTCAATTAGTAGGAGATGATTTATTTGTTACAAATACTACTCGTCTTCAAAAAGGATTAGACTTATCTGTTGCTAATTCAATTCTTATTAAATTAAATCAAATAGGTACTCTAACAGAAACATTAGATGCTATTGAACTAGCTAAAAAGAATGGTTATACCGCAGTAGTATCACATAGATCAGGAGAAACTGAAGATACAACTCTAGCAGATGTTGTAGTAGCTACAAATGCAGCACAAATCAAAACAGGAGCTCCTTGCAGAACAGATAGAGTAGCTAAATATAATAGATTATTAAATATTGAAAATGATCTAGGAGAAAGTTCACAGTATTTAGGTAAAAAGAGTTTTAGACAAGACGTCTAAAACTTTTTCTTTAATAAAATATACAATTAATATATACTTATATTAGGAGACTAATATGAATAAGAAAAAAATAAAAAAATTATTAATTTTATTATTAGTAACAATCACTATAGTAGGAGTAGGCTCATTACTAGCTTTTTTAACTGATACAGATACAGAAACTAATGTATTTACTGTTGGTAAAGTAGATATAGAATTATTAGAACCTAACTGGAATGAATTAAATGGAGAAGATATTCTACCAGGACAACCTATATCTAAAGATCCAAAGATAAAAAATATAGGTAATAATCCTGCCTATGTATATATGAAAGTAGTTAATCCAATAGTAAATTTAACTAATGGAGAAGGACCTCTATTTAGTTATACTGTTAATAATGGATGGACTCAATTATCTGAAGTAGAACAATGTGGATATAAAGCAATAACATATTATTACAATACATCTATAAATCCAAATGCATCTACTACAACATTATTTGACTCAGTAACAATAAATGATTTCTCAGGTGAAATAGGAGAAGAACAATTACTAGATATATATGCATATGGTATTCAATCAACATATCTACAATCAGGATCTACAGTAACTTCATTGTTCACATCATCATTTAAGTCTGATCTAAGCGATACTAATGGATTATGCCCATTCGCATATGATTGTGACAATAATCCAATGTTACCAACAGCACCATCTAATTTAAATGGATTAGCTAAAATAATGGCGAAGAATGCATATTTAGATAATGGAAAAAGCCCTTATGTAACATCATGCAATGGAGTAAGTTTTAATGATATATCATCTGATACAAACGGCAAAGGGATATATGAGATAGCTAGTACCAAAAATGATGTATATCCAATCTATTATTATCGTGGAGCAGTAGATAATAATAATGTTAAGTTTGCTGGATTCTGTTGGAAAGCAATAAGAACAACAGATACAGGAGGAGTAAAACTAATATATAATGGTTCACCAGATGGAAGTGGTAATTGTACCAATACAACTGGATATACTACAACAATTGGAAATAGCTCGTATCATCCAACAGGATCATTAGCTTATGTTGGATATATGTATGGAAAAGTATACAGCAGTACTAGAAGATCTAATATAAACACACCATATGTATATGGTAATGATGTAACATATTCTAATGGTGCTTACACACTAATAGATACAAAAACAACTACAGGAACATGGAGTAATGATTATAATACATTAAATAATCACCATTATACATGTTTTAGCACTGAAAATACATGTGCTAATGTATATTACATAACTTACACTTATTCATCTAGTGGGGCATACTACATATTATTAACAAACGGAAAAAAAGTAGACGATGCCTTAGATGAGATGTTTAATGCAAGTGATATAAATACTACTAATAGTACAGCAAAAACAAAAGTAGATAACTGGTATAGTAATAATTTATCTAGTTATACAAACTATATAGAAGACACAATATATTGTAATGATAGGAGAATAAGTGATTTAGGTGGATGGAATCCAGATGGAGGAAGCACAAGAAATTATTTTTATTTTAGTTCATACGCAAGAGGATGGGTAGATTATACGCCAACCCTAACATGTAGTAGAAAATTAGATAGTTTCACAGTATCAAGTTCACTAGGGAATGGAGCTTTAACATATCCAATAGGACTAATTACAATTGATGAGGCAATGTATGCGGGTGGAAAAGGCAGTGAAACAAATAATACATATTATTTATATTCAGGTAACATATATTGGTTTATGTCACCTGGTATCGGGTATAGTGATGGAGGAGGAGTTCTTTTTATCGCAAATGATGGTGCTCTCGGAACACATTATACTACTGGTACAACAAATGCCCTTCGTCCAGTCATTTCCTTAAAAGCTACAGATATAGTTGAGTCTGGAGATGGAACTTCTACTAATCCATATGTGATTAAGACTAGTTAATAAAAGAATAGAAATGTATAATTATGTTTCTATTCTTTTCTATATGTAAAGTAAATTTGAATTATATTAAATAAATGTTATAATAAAAAAGGTGGTAAAATGTTGGAAATAATAAAAGCAATCTTATTTGGTTTAGTAGAAGGTATAACTGAATGGTTACCAATAAGTTCTACTGGACATATGATTTTATTAAATGAATTTGTCAAATTAAAAGTAAGTCCAGAGTTCTTCGACTTATTTGATGTAGTAATACAATTTGGTGCCATATTAGCGGTAATAATTTTCTATTTCAAAGTAATTTGGCCTTTCAAAAAATCTAAAGCAGAAACTAAAAAGAAGTTCAATTTATGGGGAAAAATATTAGTTGCTTGTATTCCTGCTGGAGTACTAGGAATATTATTTGATGATTGTATTAAAGATGATCCAATCTTAATAGCAGCAATGTTAATATTATATGGTATTATCTTCATTGTATTAGAAAATAAACATGTAGGAAAACAAACAACAAAATCTTTAGATGATATTTCATATAAACAAGCACTATCAGTTGGATTATTTCAAGTATTAGCTTTAGTTCCTGGTACATCAAGAAGTGGAGCAACAATCATTGGTGGATTAATTACAGGATTAAAAAGAAGTACTGCAGTAGACTTTACATTCTTAGTCGCAATACCAGTAATGTTTGGCGCATCATCTTTAAAATTATTAAAATATGTAAGTAATTATGGATTTAATTTTACTTCTATTGAATTAGGTATATTAATAGTAGGATGCTTAATCGCATTCATAGTATCAATGTTAGTAATTAGAACATTACTAAATTATATTAAAAATCATGATTTCAAAATATTTGGTTGGTATCGTATAGTATTAGGAATCATAGTATTATTATATTTTATAATTAAATAGGAGGTAGGTTAATGAAAAAAATAGTAGAGAATGACAATTTAGGATTAATAGTTTTTGATAGCATTAAAGAATTAGGGGAAAAGATAGATGAAGAATTAGTAACTCTTTATGGACTAGATAAAGATGAATATACTTTTATTATTCCAGTTAAAGAAATATTCTTTGAAGATGGACATTTAAAAGTAGAAATAAAAGAAACAGTTCGTAATAAAGATATATTTATATTAACAGATGTAGGTAATTACTCACTTACTTATAATTTACATGGGCTAACTAATCATACTTCTCCAAATGATTTAATGATACAACTAAAAGATGCGATAGGTGCATGCGATGCCCATACAAGAACTATTAACGTTGTTATGCCACTACTATATGCAGGTAGACAACACAGAAGAAATTCTCGTGAAGCTCTAGCCTGTGGAATGAATTTACATGAATTAGATGAAATGGGAACAGTAAAAAGTATTATTACTTTTGATGCTCATGATCAAGGAGTAGAACATGCTGTTCATCATTTGGAATTTGAAAACTTCTACCCAACTAATGTTATTTTAGATAATTTAATAGATGATCTAACTTTAGATGAATTAAGAAATATCGTATTTGTAGCTCCAGATAATGGCGCAACAGGTAGAAGAAACGTTTATTTAAACTCCTTTAATATAAAAGAAATACATAGAGAAGCAGGTAGTTTTGTAAAACAAAGAGATTATAATAATTTAGTAGATGGAAAATATCCTATAATAGCCCACCAATATTGTGGAAATGATAAATTAGATGGATATACTGCTATAATATCAGATGATATGATCTCATCAGGTGGCTCTATGTTTGATTGTATGGATGAATTAAAAAAACATAATGTTAAAAACACTTATATAGTTACAACTTTCTGTTTATTCACCAAAGGTATAAAAGATTTTGATAAATACTATAAAGAAGGTAAATTTAAAGGAATATATACAACAAACTTATCTTATATTCCAGAAGAGTATAAAAATAAAGAATGGTTACATGTATGTGATTGTTCTAAACTAGCAGCTAAAGTTATAGACCATATGCACAATGATAAATCTATAACTCCAATACTTAGAGATAAAGATGAACCAATAAAAAAATTAAAAAAGAAATTTAATAAAAAATAGGAGGGGTAATATTAAAAAGAGAATATACTATTATGATAATATTAAAGGTATACTAATATTGGTAGTAATATTAGCTCATGTATTAAGTACATGTTCTGTATATTATGATTATAGTGAAAGTGCATATAAAGTCGCATTCTTCTTTATGATGCCTTTATTTATTTATGTAACAGCAAAATTCTCAAGAAAAAGTAAAAAAAGCCCTCTAAAAAAAGCTCTTAAAATGCTAATGTACTTTTTAGTATCAGATATATTAATATCTTTATACTATGGATATGTACTAGGTATAATAAATCCAACAAATAATTTATTAGCTCCTAGATATACATTATGGTATTTATTAACATGTTTTTGGCTACATTTATTTGAATATATTATAAGAAATTTAAAACCTACAAAAGCATTAATAATAAGTGTTGTAATTGCTTTATTATGTGGATTTATTCCATTTATAGGAGAAGATTTATCTACAAGTAGAACTCTAACACTATTACCATTCTATATATTAGGTTATTATAATAAAGAATTTAATATAAAAGAAATAGCTACTAAATATAAAAACGTATTTTATATATTAACTGCAATTATATTAGTATTTTATTTGTTAAATCAAAATGTAATAAGATTTAAAGATGTATATATGAAATATAGTTATTATGAATATGAAAGTATATTAAATAATTTTATAACTAGAATAATATTAATCCCAGTAAATTGTTTGTTCTGCGTATCAGTCGCCAACTTAATAACAAAAAGTAAATGTATATTAACTAGTCTAGGAAATAAAACTTTATATATTTATTTATCCCATGGAGCTATTATAAAAACAATTGATTCTCTACAGATGTTTCCAAATAATCCAGTAATAGGGACTATATTAATATTCTTCTTTACTTTAATGACAGGTATATTAATACATTATATTATTGAATATATTAAAAAATATATACCTAAATTATTTAATTATATTAAGAGTAGTACATTTAAAGATAAGAAATTACAAGAAGCATAATATATGCTTTTTCTTTTGAAAAAATAGTTATCTTAATTTACTTTAAGTAAATTTATTGATAAAATATAATTATAATAGAAAGATAGTGAGATGATTATAATGAATGAAAGAATTGATAAAGATAAATTAGAAAGAATAAAAGAAGGTAAAGGTTTTATTGCTGCTTTAGATCAAAGTGGTGGTAGTACTCCTAAAGCATTATTAAATTATGGTATAACAGAAGATGCTTATAAGAATGAAGATGAAATGTTTGATTTAATTCATGAAATGAGAAAAAGAGTATTTACTTCACCAGTATTTGATAAAAGAATTTTAGGAGCAATTCTATTCACTAAAACAATGGAATCTAAAGTAAATGATTTATATACTTCAGAATATTTATGGAATGAAAAAAGAATAGTATCTTTCTTAAAGATAGATAAAGGACTTCAAAAAGAAGTATCAGGAGTTCAATTAATGTCTGATATTGACGATTTAGATGAACAATTAGATTTAGCTCGTAGAAGAGGGATATTTGGTACTAAAATGCGTAGTGTAATACATGAAGCTTCTAAAGAAGGAATAGAAGCAGTAGTAACACAACAATTTAATCTAGCTAAAAAAATATGTGATGCTGGTTTAGTTCCAATAATAGAACCAGAAGTAGATATAAATTCAGAAGATAAAGAATTATGTGAAGAAATATTAAAAGATCAAATAAAAGAAAAATTAGAAAAATGGGATCAAAAAGACTTAATAATGTTTAAAGTAACAATCCCAACTATAAATAATTATTATAAAGATTTATATGACTATGATGCAGTAGTAAGAGTAGTTGCCTTATCAGGTGGATATTCTATAGATAAAGCTTGTGAATTATTAGAAAAAAATAATAATGTTATCGCAAGTTTCTCAAGAGCTCTATTAGAAGGATTATCTGCTAATCAAAGTGATGAAGAATTTGATACTGTATTAAATAATTCTATTCAAAAAATTTACTCTTCATCTATAAGTTAGGATTAATATGAAATTAATAGATGGAAAAAAAGTAAGAGAAGAATTATTAAAAGAATATAAAAGAGTAATTGAACAAGATAATTTGAAAATAAAACTCGCAATTATTCAAGTAGGAAATATTTCTTCTTCTAATGTTTATATTAATAATAAGATTAAGTATTGTAATAGAGTAGGAATAGATACAGAATTATTTAAATTAGATAATAATGTTACTGAGAATACATTAATAGAATTAATTGACAAATTAAATAAAGATGATAAATATACAGGTATAATTCTACAAAGCCCAGTACCTGAACATATAGATTTTACTAAATGTGCTAGAAGAATAAATGATAATAAAGATGTAGATGGTTTTAGTAAGAATAATCTATTTGGAGTTAGAGATAATGATGAAAGAATATTACCTTGTACTGTAAAAGGTATACTAAAATTATTTGAATATTATAATATTGATTTAAAAGGAAAAAATGTAGTCATAATAGGTAGAAGTAATATTGTAGGTAGACCTTTAGCAGATGCTTTAGTAAATAGAGATGCTACTGTAACACTATGTCATTCTAAAACAAAAGATATATCTATTTATACTAATATAGCTGATATTATTATATCTGCTGTAGGAGAAGTTAATTTAATACATAAATATATGGTAAAAGATGGTTTTGTTGGTATAGATGTAGGTATTAATTTTGTAGATGATAAGATGGTAGGAGACTTTAGAAAAGATGTTTATCCACAAGCTTCATATATAACACCAGTACCTGGTGGAGTAGGACCTATGACAGTAGCTATGATAATAGAAAACTTAATACAATTAGCTAAACAGGAGAATATATGGAAAGTTTAAATAAAGTACTAAATTATTTTGATTATAATTCAAAAGTTATTTTAACTTTCTTTTTTATTTGTTTATTATTTAGAATATTAGATAAATTATTTCATGTAAATAATATAATGAGCGCTAAAAGAGGACATATATTAAATCCATTTACTTATATTAGATTTATTACAAGAATATTTGTTCATAAAGATTGGATTCATTTCTCAAATAATTTCTTTTATATTTTATTAATAGGCCCAATGATAGAAGAAAAGTATGGTTCACTAAATCTAATATATATGATTCTAATCACAGCCTTTGCAAGTAGTCTTATCCAAGTAATCTTTGAGAGAAGCGAATCAGTTGGCTGCTCTGATATAGTCTATATGATGATTGTACTATGTTCTTTTGTTAGTATAACTACGGGGAAAATTCCAATTACGTTTGTAATAATATTCTTTAAGTTTATCGCAGATGAAGTTATTCTTACTATTCATCACAAAAAGAGTGATAATGTAGGACATATCTCTCATGTTATTGGAGCGGTCTGTGGCTTTATATTTGCTTATTTTGTCTTCTAAGTGTAAAGGTGTATTTTTAAATACATCTTTTTTTGATATAATATAATTAGATTAAAATTAGAGGTGTAAATATGTCTATAGTTAAAGATGGTATTATAGGACATGCCATTGGAGATGCGATGGGTGTACCTATTGAATTCACTCTTAGAGAAAACCTTCTAGATAATCCTGTTACTGAAATGTTAGGACATGGAACATATGATGTGGAAAAGGGATCTTTTTCTGATGACACATCAATGGAGATTGCTTTAATAGATTCTTATGTTAAGAAAGAAGAATTTGATTATGATGATATAATGAATAATTTCTCTTTAATGATTAGCGAAGGTAAGTTTACTCCAGATGATAAATTATTTGATATAGGAATTACTTGCTCAACCGCAGTAAATAATTATCTAAAAGGAACTCCACCATTAGAATCAGGCCTAGATGATTATAATTCAAATGGTAATGGATCATTAATGAGAATATTACCAGTAGTTTATTATGCGCACTATAAAAAGTTAAAACAAGTAGAAATATTAGAATTAGTAAGAAAAGTATCATCACTTACACATAGACATGAAATTAGTATTATAGGTTGTTATTTATATGTAAATTACGTATTAAATATAATAAATGGAAAAGATAAATATGCCGCTCTAAGTATGTTAAAAGCTCTAGATTTATCTATGTTTAAAGAAGAAAATATAGAAAAATATCACAGAATACTAGTTGACAATTTAAAAGATTTAAAACTAAATGAAATTAGATCATCTGGTTATATAGTTGATTCTTTAGAAGCGGCACTTTGGGTAGTATTAAATACTGATAGTTATTCAAGTAGTATTATAGGTGCAATCAATTTAGGAGAAGATACAGATACAATAGGTGCAATCACAGGAAGTATCACAGGTATTTTATATGGATATAATTCTATACCTAAATCTTGGTTAGAATCTCTTCGAAAAAGAGAATATTTAGAACAATACTGTAGAAGTTTTGAAAATGTATTATTAAAAGATTCTAAATTAGATAATTATATATATGAAGATAATAGAATATACAAATTAGATGATAATAATAATTTAATCGCAGAAGTTACTTTTAATAAAATTAATGAAGATACATATAATATTAATCACACTTTTGTAGATGATGAATATACAGGAAAAGGTATTGGAAGAAACATTGTAAATGAAACAATTAGATATTTAAAATCAAGAAATAATAAAGTAAAAGCAACTTGTTCATTCGCAACTAAAATACTAGAACAAGAAAAGGAGTAATTATGAAAAAAATAAATATTATAATTTATATTATTATCATATTAATAGGATCTATATTCTTATACTTAGATATTAAAAATATGAAAAAAACAAATCTTAATAATAAAAAAATTAAACCAGAATACGATGGTACTTATAATATAGATTTAATAAAAAGAGTAAATGCAACACAAGAAGAAAATTATTTAATAAGTCCTTATTCTATTGAAATGGCTCTTAATATGTTAAAAGATGGAGCAAATGGACAAACAAAAGAACAAATAGAAAAAGTTGTAGGTACAAGAGAAATACCAGTGTTTAATGTTAAAGATAGAATAAGTGTTACTAATGGTGCATTTATAAAAGAAGAATATAAAGATTATATTGAAGAATCATACTATGAAAAATTAAAAAAATATGATGCTGAATTAATATTTGATAAATTTGATTCTCCAGATAAAATAAATAATTGGGTAAAAGAAAAGACATATGGTATGATTCCCAAAATATTAAATGAAATTAGTAAAGATTTTGTATTAGGATTGGGAAATGCCGTCGCAATTGATGTAGAGTGGGATGATGCATTTGATTGTAGTGCTACATCTAAAGAAAAATTTACAAAAGAAAATAATAAAAAAATAGATGTAGAAATGATGCATCAAAAATATGAAAACGGAAATGTTAGATATTTTGAAACAGATGATAGTAAAGGAGTAATTATTCCATATAGAAGTTATGATAAAAATGGATTAAATAAATATGAATCAAAAGAAAATGAGTTTACTGAATTAGAGTTTATTGGTATCTTACCAAATAAAGATGTAGATACATATATTAATAATTTAAATCAAGCTAAAATAGATAGAATAGATATGAAAAATGTAGGAACAGATGATTTCAGTATATCAGTATCACTTCCAAGATTTAAATATGATTTTGATTTAGAAGATTTTATGGATGTATTAAAAGAAATGGGAATTAAAGATGTATTTGATGATGATAAATCTGATTTAACAAATATTATAAGTCAAGAAAATATATATAAAATGAATGCTACAAGATTATATGTTTCAACAGCTATTCATAAAACTCATATCGATTTAAATGAAAAAGGAACTAAAGCAGCAGCTATAACATATTTTGGAATAGAAAAAGCCACTGCAATGTTAGATGAAAAAGAAAATAAATCAATTGAATTTAATAAACCATTTGTATATATGATTAGAGATAAGGAAACAAAAGAAATACTATTCTTTGGAGTAGTTAAGGAACCAAATATTTGGAAAGGTTCAACTTGTGAATAATAACACTGAAAAGTGTTATTATTTTTTTTAATATTATGTTATAATATACAAACGGGTGATTTATATGAGAAAAAAAGTATATATTAAAGAAGCAGAAATAAAAAATCAATTAGATAATTTTTTATACAGAAAAGGAAAGATTGAAAAAGATTTTTATCAATTATTGATTAGTACTGGAGTCAAAGAAGATAAATATGTCTTAAAAAATTATAATTCTGAAAATTGCACTTTTGATTGTGAAGGATATGAAAATAATTATACCATTAGATTAGGAAAAGAATATGCAGATAATTGGTATTATCCAACAATAGAAATAACTAACAAAGGTATTTCTATAAACTATTTTTATTATTTAAATGAAGATTTTGAGCCGGATATAAAAACAAGAGATTATACATCAACAATAAATGGAAAAGAATTCAATCAAGTAGCAAATTATTCTCCATATAAACCAAAAGAAGATTTCTATATGAGAAAAGTAAAAAAAGATAATATAGAAGCATTTTTCTATATAATTGACCCAAATTTAGATCATGATAAATTAGATAAAGAGTTATTAAAATATGATTTCACTATAGATTGGCCATCTGTATATAATCTAATAGATAATTATGGTGATTTAAAAAAATATATAGTATTAACAAAAGTAGATGGAACAGTACAAGATTTTGTTTCTAATGGGTTTTCAATAGATGAAATGTACCACTATTATTCTGATAATAAAGAAAAGGATAATGTTAAGATTAAAATAAGGGATAGGTGATATTATGTTTAAAGAAAGAAAATACAATAAATTAATGAATAATATAGGCAATGTAATAGAAAATGATAGTTATGTTGTAATAGATTTTAATAATCAAAAATTAGAACAATTATTATCTTTAACTGGTAATATATTGGTAATTAAAAGTAAATCTTTAATAAATAAATATAACAAACCACTAGTATATAATGTTAATAATATGAGTTTTAATAATTTAACTATACTTGTAGATGAAAATGTTAATTTTAATAATTGTACTTTTATTAATGGAATTAACATCTTAAAAGCAGATACAGTATTATTTAATAATAATAAATATATAAGTCAAAAAGAAGAATATGATGATGAATTTTTCCAAGGTAAGAATATAAATTCAATAATTTTTTATGGAGAAGAAGTTACTGATCAAAATATTGCTTTTAGAATTAATGCTAATAGTATAAGACTATTTAATTCAGTATTATTAAAAGATAATGGTCATATTAATTTTAAATGTAATAATTTAATATTAAATGATTCAACAATAGGTGGAGAAACATCTTTAATAGAAACAAAAAAAATGTATATATTTGATGACTCATCAATTAATAGTTCTAAGAATTGTATGATTACATGTAATAAAATAAATGGAGATTATAATATAAATTGTCCAAGAGTAATATTAAATGGTCAATTAACTCAAAATAATAAAAAAGTAAAAATAAAAGAATAATCTAAAACAGTTTACAAAATAGTAAACTGTTTTTTTATAATAAAAAAGATTATCTATTTGATAATCTAAAGAAATTTATACTAGGTCTATTAAAAAATCTAAATCCTGTTCTATATACACCTATACCACTAGATACATATACATCAGTGTCTTTTATTTTATAATATGGATTTATATATTTAGAAGAACCTTCTTTTTTAAATAATCCACCAAATACAGGCAATCTTACTATGCCATTTAAATTAGAACCAGCTAATATCATATCTGGATTCTTTTCTATTACTTTATCTACTGGATCAGTCTCACTCATTAATACAATTGTATAAATCTTAGTACTATATCCTTTAAAAGCTTTATCTATATCTTGCTTTTTATTATTATAAGAATCTAATCCTACAATCATAATAGAGTTATTATTATTATCATATACTAAGTCATTATTATTAGATAATAAATTGAAGTTACTTTGATTCATAATAGTTTTATATGATTCTTTATCCATATCTCCATTAATATAATAATTACCAAGATTACTATCTATTTTAGATAATTTTTTTATTAACATTTCTTGTTCTTTAGAAGTTAATTTGTAATTACTATTAATAAGATTACCAGTATAAACAACTATATCTGGTTCTCTTTCATTTATTAATTTAATTACTTTATCTATTTTGTTAGGATCGGTATTTTCATTATATAAGATATCAGAAAATTGTATTACTTTTAATCCATTAAAACTATCTGGTATTTTATTACTTATTATTCTTTCTTCATTTACTTTTATTAATTCAGTACTTATAAATTTATTATATAAAAAGAATAGAATAAAAATAATTATTAATATAGAGATAATTTTAAAAGTAATAAAAAATATTTTTTTTCTTTTTTCTTTGTTTTCTTCATTATCAATATCTTTTTGAATATTTTTATTTAATTCCTCTCTTGTCATATTATTCACCACTTATATTTTATCATATTCAGTATATTAATTTTTAAATAATTGTATTTATTTACATATATTGTAGTAATCTATGGTACAATAAATATGGTGATGTAAATGTATGATGTAGTTATAATAGGAGCGGGTCCAGCAGGACTATTCGCAGCTTATGAATTAATAACTAAAAATAAAGATTTAAAAATAGGAGTATTAGAAAGAGGATCTAATGTAAAGGGTAGAGTTTGTCCTATGAATAAATTAGGCATTCCTTGTCAAAACTGTAATCCATGTGCAATTCTATCTGGTTATGGTGGAGCAGGTACTTTTTCTGATGGTAAATTAAATTTTATACCTAGATTAGGTAAAAGTGATTTAACTAAATATATGTCAGAATCTGATGCTTATAAATTGATAGATGAAACAGAAGAAATTTTTAATAAATTTCATATGGATTCACAAATATATCCAACTAATATGGATGAAGCTAATGAGATTAAAAAGAAAGTTGCAATAGCTGGTGGAAAACTATTAATAATAAAACAAAAACATTTAGGTAGTGACCATTTACCTGAATATATTCAAGAAATAAGTGATTTCTTAGAAGAAAAAGGTGTTGAGTTATTTGACAAATGTGATGTAACTGATATTAAAACAAATAGTGAAACTGAACATGAAATAACTTACCAAAAAGGGAAAAATACTACTACAATAAAATCTAGATATGTAATAGTTGCTCCAGGTAGAACAGGAGCTAAATGGATACAAGAGTTAGCTGATAACTATAAAATACCATACTTATCTCAATCAATAGAAATAGGTGTAAGAGTAGAAGTTAGAAAAGATATAATGGAAGATATAACTAATGTAATATATGATCCAACAATATTTATAAAAACAAATACTTATGGAGATGAAATAAGAACGTTCTGTACTAATCCAGGAGGTTTTGTTGCGAAAGAAAACTATTATGGATATATATGTGTAAATGGACACGCTCTAAAAGATGTTAAAAGTAATAATACTAATTTTGCTTTTATTTCTAAAGTGAATTTAACAGAACCAGTTACTAATACTAGACAATATGGTGAATCTATCGCAAGAATTGCTAATGTATTAGGAGATGGTAAACCAATAATTCAATCTTTAAAAGATTTAAGAAATGCTCGTCGTTCAGAATGGCATAGAATTAATAAAGGATTTATTGAACCAACTCTTAAAGATTGTGTTGCGGGAGACTTAGCTTTAGTATTACCACATAGAATTATTACTAATATTTTAGAAGGATTAGAAAGTCTAGATAAAATAATACCTGGAGTTAATAATGATGATACAATTCTATATGGACCAGAAATAAAATTCTTCTCTAATGAGATAGAAACAGATAATAAATTTAGATTAAAAGAAGACAATATTTACTTTATAGGTGATGGTGCAGGAAAAGCAGGAAATATTGTTACTGCTGCAGCTACAGGATTAGTATCTGCAAAAGACATCTTAGAAAGAGAGGCTAAATGAAAAAGATAATAAATGTAACTATAATATTGTTATTAATATTAATAGTAACTGGATGTAGTGATACGGAAGAAGGTAATTCATTGAAAATAGATTATAATAATAAAGATCATGAAATAGATTTAAAATATGATACAAAAAATCCAGTAGTACAAATGGAAATAAAAGATTATGGAAATATATATATAGAATTATATTCTGATATAGCACCAAATACAGTAAGCAATTTTGTATATTTAACTAAAACAGGTTTTTATGACAATAATACTTTTCATAGATTAATAGATGATTTTGTACTACAAGGAGGAGATCCTACAGGTACTGGTACAGGAGGACCTGAATATAATATTAAAGGTGAATTTACCGCTAATGGATTTAAAAATGATTTATTACATGAAGAAAAAGTAGTGTCAATGGCAAGAAGTACAGATTATAATTCTGCGGGTAGTCAATTCTTTATAATGCTAGGTAAAGCAGAACATTTAGATAATAATTATGCAGCATTTGGAAAAGTAATAGATGGTTGGGATGTAGTAGAAAAAATAGTAAATGAAAATAAAACTAAAGTAAGTGACAATAATGGTACTTTAATAAACAATTTAACTATTTCCAAAACTATGATTGATTTAAATTCGTACAAAAATGACAAAGTAATGATAATTAAGTAATTAATACATTGCTTTTTTTTTTATAATAATGTACAATAAAATAAGATAATAAGGAGTATGCTTATGAAGAACAAGATTGTTTATTTATTAGTAATATTAAGCATTTTTCTAATTCCTAGAATGACTTTTGCTGCTACAAAAGTAGAAGTAAATAATGTAAACGAATTAAGAAATGCTATTGAATCAACTGAAAATAATGAAATAATATTAAAAAATGATATGGAAATTGTATATGATACTACTTTAGAAGATGAAGATAATTTCTTGATGGTAAAAGTAGGTAATCATACATTAAATTTAAATAATCATAATATTACTACTACATCTGTATCAACAACTGATTATGGATTAATCACAGTAATAGATGGATCATTAACAATAACTGGAAATGGTACAGTATCAGCACGTAATGTAGTTTTATCAGCTGTATCTGGTACATTAACTATTAATGGAGGAGAATATATCTCTGGTAATGGTACAGTTACTGACAATGTATTAGTTTTATATAGTGGAAAAGTAATTATTAATAAAGGTAAATTCACAGGAGAAACATATTCTGAAGGACCTCAAGGAGTGGAACCAACTCCAGGACCAAATTCACATTCACCTGTATTAAGATCAAATGAAAATGCTACTGTTAGAATTAATAGAAATAATATAAGTAAGAAATTAGGAGATCCATTAACTACAACTCCAACTCTTACTATAAATGATGGAACATTTAATTCTTCAACATATATATCTAATACAAATATGACAATAAATGGTGGAACATTTAATGGAAATAACGCTGTTGAAGTAACAGGAGATAGTAAATTAACTGTAAATGAGGCTACTATTAGTGGTGAACATACAGGTTTAATGGTAAATAATACATCAGGTAATCCAAATGTTGAATTAAATGGTGGCACTTATTCATGTACAGATTGTGGACAACAAAGTGGAAGTGCCCAAGGAGCAATATCAGTATTCTCTTTTGATGAACAACAAGATGGAAAAGTAGTGTTAAATAGTTTATTAGGAGATAAAGCTCAAATAGATGATGATTCAGTAATTGAAGAATCATTTACAAATACTGGTAATACAACTTCATACTATTATCATACAAATAATTTAGTAAAAGTTACTACACCAGTAGAACAAAATACAAGCAACAATAATAATGTAAATAAAGGATCTGATGTAACAAATCCAGATACTTCAGATAATATTCTGTTATCAATAATATTATTAATATCAAGTTTTAGTATCATCGTTGTAGGAACTAAAAAAATAAGTAATAATTAATATTTATAATGATGTTAGGAATAATATAATATGAAAAAGAAAAAAACTATAACAATAATAGCTATAGTAATAGCAATAGCAATAGTCGTAACAGGTGGAATAGCTGCCTATTTAACAGACACAGATAGTGCGACTAATACTTTTACAGTAGGTAAAGTAGAAATTAGTTTAACAGAACCAAATTGGAATGCATCTAATGGACAAAATATTTTACCAGGTCAAACAGTTGCTAAAGACCCTATGATTACAAATACTGGACGAAACACAGCATATGTTTATATGAAAGTAGAACAACCATTAGTAGACTCTGAATATGAGGTTTGGGATGGCTCTATACCAAGTCACGACCCATTATTTAGTTATACTACCAATAGTGGATGGACTTTTTTAGGTAACTATATGACAGCTGGTTGCGGTACATTAACATCTGTTTATTATTATAATACTACGTTAGCTCCAAATGCCTCAACCTCTAAACTATTTAATAGTGTAACTGTAGGAGATTTTGATCAAGATGCAGAATCTGGCAATCAAGACTTAGTAGTAACAGGATATGCAATACAATCAACTAACTTACCAAGTGGAACAACAATCCAATCTGCATTTAATGAGTATTTTAAAGAAGAAGTGAACACTGCATGTTATTCTAATCCAATATATAGATGGTCTACAACTCATTGGACTAGAAATCAGCATTTAGGATCATTCACTCCAGGAACAGATTTTGTAAGAAAACAATCACAATTAATAAATATGAATGCCTTAGCTAGTAAATTTTACTTAAAATATGACATATTAAATAATATAGTAGATGATGAATATGTTTGTTTTGTAGTAACACCAGAAATGAAACAAAGTAACCCAGATATGACAATAGGTGAATATTGCTTAAGAGGTGGAGATGAAGATGGGGCTGATTATTATAATAATATAGATGTAATGTTAGATGGGTTTGGAGGTTCAAATTGTAATGAGATAAATGAAATGTATTCTGCTTGTGCTATTTCAGCTGTAAATGTTTATATATCTGGAGGATTAGTTATTGTTCGAGACGCCAACGATAATGATTGTACTAATGCTCATGATGGTGGAGAATCATATTGTAATTTAGTTTAATTGAATAATATAATTATTAAATAAAAAATAAAGAAGTATTACTTCTTTATTTTTTTTAATGGAACATCTGGTTTTAAAGATAATTGATAATCTTTTTGTTTTTCTTTTGTTAATTGTCTATATGTGACTCCACAAGTATCAAACATTAATTTAGATGCTTTAGTAGAATCACTATCTTTATACTTGTCAGATAAATATATAACTTCTTTTATACCACTTTGTATAATTCTTTTAGCACATTCGTTACAAGGAAATAAATCTACATATATTTTTGCTCCTTCAAATTCTCTTTTATTTCCTCTAAAATTATCTATCGCATTAGCTTCTGCATGACAAACATACATATATTTAGTATTAATTGGGTCTCCCTCTCTATCCCAAGGAAATTTATCATCATCAAAATTATTAGGTGCTCCATTATAACCAGTAGATAAAACTCTATTATCAGATCCAACAATACAAGCTCCAACTTGAGTATTAGGATCTTTACTTCTAGCCGCACTTAATTTCGCAATACTCATAAAGTATTCATCCCAACTTAAATAATCATCTCTTTTTTTAATCATATTTAGCTCCTTTTTTATATACTATATCAAATACTAATGGACTTTACAAAGATTTTGTGGTATAATATGCATGTTTTGAGGGGTTGATTATATGAATAGTATAAGTCTAAAAGGTAGTGAAGTAGATAAATTAAAGCTATATCCTATAGGAAATATTATGTCTACAGAAAGTAAAATATACTATTATAAACACTATGATTCAAAAAACTTGCTTATAAAAAAACTATTTATAACAGATAAAGATGTTTTTAAAAGAAAAATAGATACTATAGAAGATATTAATAGTAGTGAATTATCTAATTTTGAAGAATTAGTTATTCCAGAAGATTTAGTTGTAGTAAGAGGTAAAAAAATAGGATTTACTATTAGAGAAATTACTGATTCTACTAATCTAGGATTTATATTAAATGATTCTAATGTTAGTATCGAAAAGAAAATTCTTTTATTAAAGAAAATAGGTGAATTATTAAATAAAACAATGTCATGTGATAAAGATTGTTATATCAATGATCTACAACCATTCAATTTCTTAGTAGATAAAGATGATAATATTAGAGTAGTTGATTTAGATAGTTCAGCTACTAATAGTAATAATCCATTAATATCATTTTATATGACATTAGATAAGAAAACTAGACAAGTAAATAAATATCATGTAACAGAAGATGGATTATCATATCCAGATAAAAATAGTGATTTATTCTGTTATAATATGATGATATTAAATACTATATCAGGAAATAAAATACATAAATTAAATTTTGATGAATTCTATAATTATTTATTTTATTTAAGTTCTATAGGTATGAATTGTGATTTAGTAGAATCATTTGTTACTTTATATGAAAATAAAGATAACATTAACCCAGTAGATTATTTATCTAATATAAATAAAGAATCTTTATATAGATCACACTATAATGTTTATAAATTAAATAAGAAAAGATAATTTGAAATATAATAAAAAATAATATATAATTTATATAAATACATTGAAACCGAGGTAAATAGCTAATCTATACAGAGAGTTCATGGTAGGTGCGAATGAATAAGACAATCTATTTATGTAGCGGTGGAGTAGAATTACTGAAATAATAGTAGGTAATTACGTAAAGTTGACGTTAAACTATAATGAGTATTAATTAAGGTGGTACCACGATGATTTCGTCCTTTGGGGTATCACTTTTTTATTTGTAAGGAGGAGTTGTATGATAGATTTAAACATTATTGATAAAGAGTTTAGGAATTATGTTCATGGTTTTGATATGAATAATGACAAAGTAGCATTAAAGTTTGAACATACTTTTGAAACTGTTAAAGTTATGGAAAGAATTTGTAAAGATAGAAATCTAAATGAAGAAGATACTCTTCTTGCGAAAGCAATTGCTTATTTTCATGATATGGGTAGATTTATTCAAGTACAAAGAATTAATTCTTTTGATGATGATATATTAGATCATGCAGTCCTAGGGGTTGAATTGTTATTTGATGATAACTATATAGAAAAATTCAATGTAGATGAAAAATATTACGATATTATTTATAAAGCTATTATTAATCATAATTTATTAATGATAGAAGAGGGATTAGATGAGAGAACAGAAATGTTTTGTAAACTAATAAGAGATGCGGATAAAATTGATATACTACGAGTGAATGTAAAATATAGACCACCTAAATTTATAGAAATTCCTACCCCTCGAGTCCTTGATAATTTTATTAATACAATCATTATAAAGAAGAAAGATTGTAAAAATAAAAGTGACAAAATTCTATTATTATTAGCGTTCATTTATGATATTAACTATAAAGAAAGTTATAAAATATTAAATGAATTAAACTATTATAGAGATTTTTTAGATATTATGGAAATATCAAAAGATACAGAAAAAACATATAAAGTAATAAGAGAAAAAGTATTAAATTATTTTAATAAACAATTGGAGGATTAATATGTTAGACAAAAAATATGATCATTTAAAAACTGAAAAAGATAAATATAATATATGGAAAGAAAAAGGGTACTTTAAAGCAGATAATCAAAGCAAAAAGCCACCTTTTTGTATTGTTATTCCACCACCAAATGTAACTGGTAAATTGCATTTGGGACATGCTTATGATGCCTCAATTCAAGATGCGATAATTAGATATAAAAGATTACAAGGCTTTGATACTTTGTATCTTCCTGGAATGGATCATGCCGCAATCGCTACAGAAGCTAAAGTAGTTAAAAAATTGAAAGATCAAGGTATTGATAAATATGAATATGGAAGAGAAAAATTCTTAGAAGCGTGTTGGGATTGGACACATGAATATGGTGATAGTATTAGAAGCCAATGGGGTGGACTAGGAATATCAGTAGATTATACTCGTGAAAGATTTACTTTAGATGATGATTTGAATAAAGCAGTTAGAAAAGTGTTTGTAGATTATTATCATAAAGGATTAATCTATAGAGGAGAAAAAATAATTAACTGGGATCCAGTTGCGCAAACTGCTTTATCTAATGAAGAAGTTATTTATAAGAGTGAGAAAAGTGCATTCTATCATATAAAATATATAGTAGAAGGAACAGATAAGTATTTAGACGTTGCGACTACTCGTCCAGAAACATTATTTGGAGATACTGCAGTTGCAGTAAATGAAAATGATGATAGATATAAAGAATTTGTTGGTAAGAATGTAATCCTACCACTTATGGATAAACCAATACCAGTAATTACAGATGAACATGCTGATATGGAAAAAGGAACAGGTGTAGTTAAAATAACTCCTGCTCATGACCCTAACGACTTTGAAGTTGGAAATAGACATAATTTAGAAAGAATAGTAATTCTAAATGATGATGCAACAATGAATGAAAATGTTCCTAAAAAGTATCAAGGAATGAGTAGAGAAGAATGTCGAGAAGCATGTATTGAAGATTTAAAAGAACAAGGATTACTATTAGAAATAGAACCATTAACACACGAAGTTGGACATAGTGAGAGAACAGGTGTAATGGTAGAACCAATGGTAAAAGAACAATGGTTTGTTAAAATGGAACCACTTGCTAAAAAAGTTTTAGAATTCCAAGATAATAAAGAAGAAAAAATTAATTTTATACCAAGAAGATTTGAAAAAGTTCTTCGTCATTGGATGGAAATTTCATATGACTGGTGTATATCTAGACAATTATGGTGGGGACATAGAATACCTGCTTGGTATAAAGATGGAGAAATCTATGTAGGAATGGAAGCCCCTAAAGAAGATGGTTGGGTACAAGATGAAGATGTATTAGATACATGGTTTAGTAGTGCTTTATGGCCATTTAGTACATTAGGTTGGCCAGAAAAAACTAAAGATTTTGAAAGATACTTCCCAACAGATTGCTTAGTTACAGGATATGATATTATATTCTTCTGGGTTGCTAGAATGGCTTTTCAAACAGAATATATTACCGGAAAAAGGCCATTTAAAGATTGTGTAATTCATGGATTAATAAGAGATAAAAATGGAAGAAAAATGTCAAAATCATTAGGTAATGGAGTAGATCCATTTGATATGGTAGAAAAGTATGGAGCAGATTCACTACGTTTCTATCTAACTACAGATGGTTCTATGGGAATGGATTTACGTTTTGATGAAGTAAAATTATCTTCTACATGGAATTTTATAAATAAAATATGGAATGCATCTAGATTCGTATTAATGAATATTGAAGATCTTAAGGATATTAAATTAGATTATTTAAAATCTGAAGATAAATGGATATTATCTAAGTATATGAAAACGGTTAAAAGAGTAACTAAACATATGGATAAATACGAATTTAATCTAGCTGGTGCTGAAATATATGATTTTACATGGAATACATTCTGTGACTACTATATTGAAATGGCAAAGTATTCTCTAGATTCAATGTCTACTAAATCCACATTATGTTTTGTATTAACTGGTATATTAAAAATGCTACATCCATTCATGCCATTTGTAACAGAAGAAATATATTCAATGTTACCAGTAAAAGATGCTGAGTCAATTATGATTTCTGAATACCCAAAATATGATAAAAAATTAGTATTTGAAGTTGAAGAAGAGGCAACAGATGACGCTGTAGACTTTATTAAAGCATTTAGAAATGTAAAAGCAGAAAATAATATTACAAAAGAGATGAAAGTAATGTTTGATACAACTGATGATAATGAATTAATTGTTAAAATGTTAAAATTAGAAAACAATGTAGTAAAAGAACCACTAGGTATTAAAGCATATAAAGTATTTTCTAATCATATTAAAGCTCAAATATTCTTTGAAAAGATAGAAACAGAAGCAGATAAGTTAGCTAAAGAAGCTCAAATTAAAATATTAGAAGCTTCAATCGCCAGAAGAGAAAAATTATTAGCTAATGAAAATTATGTAAATAAAGCTCCTAGCAACATAGTAGAAAAAGAAAGAAACGATTTAGAGAATGAAAAGAAAAAGTTAAAAGAATTAACTTCTAAAAAAGATTGATTTTAATCAATCTTTTTAAATTGATAAATAATATATAAAAAGATATAATAAAGAATAGAGGTAATATGAAAAAGAGAAAAAAGAATAATAAAAGATTATTTATAATGTTAATATTAATAATAATTATTATTGTTATTTTAAAATACCTTAATTTAATAAATAATAATGTATATAATAATTATTATGTTGTTAAAAATCAAAGAGATATTTTATCTATAGAAGATAGTTATTATAATATTAATACATATAAAAAAGGTACTAATAAATACCTATATCAAGAAATAAAATTTATTATTCCATCTATTAGGACAAGAGTGGAATTAAAAAATAAAAAGATATATAAAATAAGTGAATTAGATAATAAAGATATTATTTTATCTATTATTAGACCAATAATAGGATCAAAAACTAATACTTGTTTATCACTAGAATATATTAATGAAAAAACTTATGAATTTTTTGGATTAAATAATTTATATTTAGAAGAAGAATCTAATGAATATAATTATGATAATATCAGAGGATTATATTGCTTTGATAAATCTAATACTAATGATAATTTTGAAATATCAGATTTTACTGTTAATAGGATAGATAATGATTATTTAAATATAACATTTATAGAAAACATAGGTAATACTAAAATTGGTAAATGGACTATTTATTATAATATTATTGATAATAATTATTTAATATCTGCTTTTAAATATGAAAGTATTAATTAGGTGATAATATGTGTACTGATTATGCAATAGTAATGTTAATAAAAATAATGAAAACAGTATTAGATATGGTGCATATAATTGGACCTATTCTTTTGCTTGTTTCAATAGGTATTAATACATTGAAATTAGTTAAACATGAAGATAGTAGTGAAGAGAAGAAATTAGTTAAAAATATTAGGAATAGTATAATAGCTACTGTAATATTATTTTTACTCCCAGCTCTTTTAAACTTAACTATGTTAATTATATCTAATGTAGGTATTAAAAGTACTACTAACATAGATGATTGTTGGAATAGTGTTAATAAAATATCTTTATCCACAAAAGGAAAATATATATCTAAAACAGATACCAAGAAAAAAGCTCCAACAAAAGTATATACTGATACGTCTGATTATCATGGAGAAAAATCTGGTGGTAATTTATCATTACCTGAATATAAATATCAAAAGATATCTAAATCAAGAGTAGTTGATTTTAAACAATTATATGGTGTACCTGGTGGAACAGAAAAAAGATGTGGAGCTTTCCAAGGAGATCATTGTTCTAATGTTTCAATACTTACTTTTGATGATGGTTCACAAGCGACTTATTATATGCAGTATCAACATAATCATGGAATGCAGCCAGGTGGTTGTGTAACTCATGCTATTTCATGTGTAATTAATACTTTAGGAAATGCTGATCATGTTATAACTTCTCCTGAAATACAAGATATGGCTAATCGCAATCAACATAATTATTACAGTATGTATGGAGTAAAAAACAAATATTATACTATGTCAAAAAATGACGCTATAACTACAATTAGAAATGCCTTGTATCAAGGATATCCAGTATTTGTTCATGTTCAACATAGTCTATGTTCAGATATTGCTTATACGCATCATCAATTAGTTTTACTATATGCTGATGAACAAGATAGATTATACTTCACAGATTCATCTAATTATGCCCAAAAAGCCAATGGAAAATATACAATTTCTACTATGATGGATTGTATTGAAGGAAGCAATAAAAAATTTAGTATTGTATCTTCAAGAACAACAAATTAAAAATATGATATAATAAGAAAGGTGATATTATGAAAGATAAATATTTTAATATTATATTAGTAATATTATTTATAATACCTATAATAGTAGGAGTAATATTAAATTATAATAATGTAGATAAACTTCCTAAACCAGAAGTCTCAGAAGGAGTTAGGGGACAATTAGGAATAGATAAAAATATTAATGAAGAAACTATAGATAATTATTTAAATAGAACAGATTCAGTGTATAGAGACATGAGAATGTTAAAAGATGAAGCAAATTATGAAGCTATTGGAGGAGATTCTTACTTAAGTGGATTTGTAAAAGGATTTGAAGTAATACCTTTTCCATATATATCTAATGTAGAAGGACTACCTAGTGAAGTTGGTTCTACATATTCTGGAGAAACGCTATTTACTGTTAAAGACGGAAAATATACTCCTAATTATAAAGAATCAATGGATATAATTGAATACTTATTCCCAAAAGATAAATATATCTTCCTAATGTGTGGTGGCGGGGGATATGCTGGTATGATGAAAAATATGTTAGTTTCACTAGGATGGGATAAAAACAAAATATATGATGTAGGTGGTTATTGGTATTATAATGGTAAAAATAATATAATTATAAAGAATAATGATAAGTATGATTTTTCTAAGGTTGCTTATCATGATATAGATTTTAATAATCTTACAAAGGAATAAATATGACTAGAAAAGAAATAATAATAACTATAATTGTAGTAGTAGTTTTACTAAGTTTATTTATAATAAGCAAAATACCAAAAAAATATTATATAGATTCAAAGTATTATAAAGGAAATACATTTGTTGAAACTAATGGTATAGAATTAGATTCACTATTAGATCAAGAGGAATCTATGATAGTATTCACTTATAATACATATTGTCCATTTAAAGTACCATGTGAAGATGTATATAGAGAATTCATGAAAAAGAATAATATAAGAATAGTATATATATCATTTGAAGAATTTAAGAATTGTAATCTATATGACTATGTTAAGTATGCTCCTAGTATTATTCTTATCAAGAAAGGTAGAATAGTTCAATATTTAGATCCTAATTCTAAAGAAGATGTTAATAGATACCAAGATATTGATGAATTTGAAAAATGGATTAAAAAATACATATATTTAGATAATAATAAAAAATAATCTTTTATAATAAAGATTTTTTTTATTTAATTTGATATAATAATATAGAGGATAAGATATGCATTGTAGAAATTGTGGATTAAAAATAAATTTAAAAAATGATTTTTGTCCTAAATGTGGAACTAAACTACCTAATAGAAATCATATATATATGGGTATGTTTTTTGGATGCATAATAGTTTTTATAATATCTATCTCAATAATAATATTCCAAGATAGTTATTATTTCTCTAGTGATTATAAAACTCAAAATAATGTTGAATCTAATCCTAATACAAAATCTAAATATCAAACAGCAATAGTATGGGATAATACATATACTGGCATGAGAATTAATAATAGAAGCGATGCCCAAAAATTAATTGTTAATGACTCGGTATCTCAAAAGAAAAATTGTCCTAAAGAAATACAATCTATAGAAAATGAAATAATTAGTAAATATCAAATTACTGCGGTTAATTTCTGTGAAATGAATGTCTCTTTAGCTAAAGAATTATCTAAAGTAATAAAAAGTATATATATTAATTATCCTGATACTAGAGGTTATATGACAAATATAAGTATTAGAAATGTATCTATTAAAGATGACCAAATAATCGCCTCATTTATGCCAACATTTGAATTTGCCACTAGTAAAACAGCATCTACTTATCCATGGGTATATAAAACACAAATACTTTTAAATTCTCAATACTTTTTAAATGCTGAAAGATTATCTGCATCTGCAAAATCAGGTTCTAATACAGGACATTTCCCAAATAATGCAACTATGTATTCACCTGTAGCTCATGAATTAGGACACTATTTATCTTTTGTAGCACTATTAAAACACTATGATGTCGATAGTATATTATTAGTAAATAGATCTAATCAAAGAAAATTAATAAATGTTATCACAGACTTTAACAATGGAGATTTCTCTAAATCAATTCTACAAGAAGCGTATAATAGATATAAAAAAGATGGACATACTAATATGTCATTTGATACATGGAGATCTACTATATCTAAATATGCTATTAGTAAAGATAATAATGGTTCTTATATATATGATGAAACTATCGCAGAAGCATTCCATGATACTTATCTAAATGGTAATAATGCTAAACCTGCTTCAAAATATATAATAATAGTATTAAAAGAAAAGTTAGGTAAATAATATGAAAAAAGTATTTTCTATTATAATTATTATAATGATCATATTAGTATTAGTAATTAATATAAATATAGATAAAGAATTAAATACTAATATTGATTTAACTATGTCTAAAGATAGTTTAATATTATCTTCTTTTAATGATGATTATAAAATTAATTATAATCTAGAAGAAATAGATGATGAAGAATTAGAAAATACTATTTATAAAACAACATACTTATTATTAGGTTCTAAAAAAGAATCAAAAGAAGAGTATTATTTAAGACATCAAGACTACTTAAAATTAAAATATTCTTATGATGAAGATAATGATGTACCTGATATATCAGTACCAGGTATGTTTCTAACATTAAATGATTTAAATGTAAATTATACAACTATAGGTAATATTAATATAAGTAAAAGTAAAGATTATTATATAGGAGAAGTTACTTTACCTAAAATAACTATGAATGAAGAAGATAAAAATAATCCTAAAAAGTTTAAAGAAATAACTACTAATATGATTTTAACTTATATTTATAAAAAGTATGAAGATAAGTATTATTTATATTATATAGATGCTTATACAAAGAATGATTTATCTTCTTATGAAGAAACTACATATATGATTAAGAGTGATGTAACATTAAATAATATTTATAATACAAATAAGCTAAATAATATTAATAATACTACTATTAATAAAATATATAATAATAATAAAAATAATATAGTAAATTTAACTTCATATAATACAAATAAATATGTATCCTCATCTATAGGAATAATTATAGAAGATGGTATAGTTCTAACTAATTATGATTTTATAAATAAATCTTTAAAAGATGCGAGTTATATATCTATAAGTAGTAATAATAAATATTATGAATTAGATGGTATTATTACTATGGATATAAAATCTAATTTAGCCCTATTAAAATTAAAAAACAAAGTAAAATCAACTACTACTATAGGTAATAACCCTAATATAGAAGATACAGTTATAAGTATAGATGAAAATCTAAATAAAAATAAAACTCTAGTAATCTCAAATACTAATTATATAGAAACCATTAATAATGATAATAACTCATCGTTACTTTTTGATATGAATTCAAAGTTTATAGGTATTTCTACTAAGAATAATGAATCTGTACATAATAAATATATAAGTACTAATAAATTAAATATTATTAATAAACTAAGTAATAAAGATTTTAATTCTATAGATACAATTTCTTTTAATAAATTAAAAGATGAGTATTATACAAATAATAAGTATAAAGAAAAAGAAATATCTATTCCTAAGAAAATAACTAATAAGTATAAAATAATAAATACTATTAATAATAATATTTATATACCATTAATAAAGTATTCTAAATCAAAAAATAATATTACTCTAAGATATAAAAATAATATTAATAAATATATATCTAATATAGATATGTCTAATTCATTAAGAGAAGAATTGTTAAATTCTAATTATAATGAAACTTTTTATAGTGATAATAAAATAATATTAGAAAATAATAAGTATAAAGTAGTATTATTATCTGAATTTGATTATTTAATAGTATTAGTGGTGGTATTATGAAATCATTAATTAAGCAAAGTGTTACATTTATAATATCAATGTCTATAGTAGTATTAATAGGCTTAATAGTACTAGTTTTAATAAACCATAATTCTACTATTAAATTAAAGAAAATCTCAACAGATAATTATATATTAAATTATGATACTACATGGGAATTATACTCTAAAGGAAAAGATTATATTACTCTAAAACATAAATCTTCATCATCATTAATTGATATTAATATAATAGAGTTAAACAATGAATATAAATACTTAGATTTATCTCAATCTATTAATAATATTTTATATTCTATAGAAAAAAATAATAGTACCTTACAATTAGTAAGTACTGAAAGTTATAATTATAATAATACTGATAGTTATAAAGCTTTATATAAGAATGATAATAAAGAAACTCTATTAACTTTTACTAAAGAATCTAATAAACTAATAATGTTTGATCTAACCGCAGATTCTAAGTATTTTGATTTATTATTAGATAGTTATAATGAAATAGTAAAAGGATTTTCTCTAAATCATAAAAAACTAAATCTAAATTCAAAAATAGATATCTCTAATAATAGAATCAAATGGAAAAGTAATAGAGAAACAGACGCTATAATTG
>JAEEGI010002915.1_pt1 | contig 41301 bp, 33 predicted proteins | sample 8958751 | NCBI WGS metagenome assembly JAEEGI01 (sample SAMN16246545, study PRJNA631951) | gut metagenome | biome: gut microbiome; feature: rumen; material: KS-attached | host: Bos | place: Iran: Karaj | collected 2018-10 | reverse complement strand
GCGATAATCACATCTTTGCCCATTTTACTCACACGCTCCGATAATATCTGTCAGTTTTTCTATCCTGTATTTTTCCATTACCCTGGGAAGATCTTCAATTATTTCCTTGCTGGCATAAGGATTCACAAGATTGGCAGTTCCGATCTCAACTGCTGTGGCACCTGCCATCATCATTTCAATGACATCTTCAGCTGAAGAAATGCCTCCCATGCCCACCAGAGGAATTTTTACCGTATGGGCAACTTCATAGACCATGCGTACTGCTACCGGGAATATTCCGTCTCCGGAATAACCGCCCATCTTGTTCTTAATGACAGGTCTGCGTCTGGCTATATCGATCTTCATGCCCATAATGCAGTTGATAAGACTGAGTCCGTCTGCTCCGGCATCTTCGCATGCCTTTGCCATGACTTTGATATCAGTCACATTCGGTGAAAGTTTAACTATCACAGGCTTCTTTACCGCATCTTTCACCGCTTTGGTAACATTGTAGATATTGACGGGATCAACTCCGAATGCCATTCCGCCGCCGTGAACATTCGGACAACTCACATTAAGTTCGAACCATCCTATCTCATCACACTTATCAAGCTGTTCACATGTATACACATATTCCTCAACGGAAAAGCCGCTGACATTGGCCATGACTTTCTTTTTGAATACCCGTCTTATGATCGGAAGCTCTCGGTTGATGACAGCTTCAACTCCGGGATTCTGCAAACCAATGGAATTGATCATTCCGCTCTTGCATTCTGCGATCCTGGGTGTGGGATTGCCGAATCTTTCATCCTTTGTTGTTCCCTTGAATGAAAATGAACCGAGGATATTGATGTCATAATATCGGCAGAACGGATAGCCGTAGCCGAAAGTTCCGCTGGCAGGAATAACAGGATTATCGAGTTCAATGCCGCATAAATTAACTTTTGTATCTACCATATTATTTCTTCCTTCACCAGGACCGGTCCGTCGGCACATATCCTTTTAAAACCGTTCTTGGTCTTGACTGAACATCCCATGCAGACTCCGAAACCACATCCCATTCTTTCTTCAAAACTGTACTGTCCGCTGGTAACTGTCTTGTCATAAACAGCCTTCAGCATCGGTCCGGGACCGCATGTATAAACATATGAATAATCGAATTCACCAAGGGCATCCGTCACAAAACCTTTAATGCCGTAAGAACCATCGACAGTAGTCACGACCGTCTTGCATCCGAGTGCCTGGAATTCTTTTTCATAAAAGATTTCATCCAGTGCATTGAATCCCAGTATGACCCCGGGATTTTTTCCTTCTTTAATGAGAAGCCTGGCTAGATAATACAACGGTGGAACTCCGACTCCCCCGCCGATAAGAAGAGGGCTGTTGCCGGACAAACCGGTCTTGTATCCGTTTCCAAGTCCTGTAAGAAGGTCCAGTTCTCCTTCCTGCATTTTGCTGAGAGCTTCAGTCCCTTTCCCGAAGACCTTATAGACAAGAGTCAGTTTGTCTCCGTTCAGGTCACAGACCGATATCGGTCTTCTCAACTGGAATCCATCGATTTTGATATTCACAAAACTACCGGCTTCATCGATCTTTGATGTATCGCCCTGAAGCAATAATTCATAAACATCTCTGGCGATCTTTTTATTCTGCAAAATATTAAACATGTTCTTCATTGTCAGCATCCTACATATCGATCGTTGAGATCTTTAATGTCGTTTCATCGAGAACATCAAGCAGCACTCTGACCGTATCAAGAGACGTAAACATAGTCACATTATGCTCAATGGCACATTTTCTGATCTGATATCCGTCTGTCATATGACCGACAGACTGAACATCCTGGGTGTTGATAACATATGCGATGTGCCCGTCTTTGATGGCGTCAATGATATCAGTGCTTCCGTCACTGACCTTGTTGAGCACCTTGGTCTTGATACCATGTTCCTTAAGGAATTTTGCCGTGCCTGAAGTCGATTCTATATTGAAACCCAGATCATAGAATCTTCTTATGAGAGGAAGTGCTTCTTCCTTGTCCCTGTCAGCAATGGTTGCAAAGACTGTTCCGTAATTCTGGACTTTCATTCCGGATGCCTGCAGTGCCTTGTAGAGTGCTCTGTTGAGTTTATCGTCATAACCGATGGCTTCGCCGGTGGATTTCATCTCCGGAGAAAGGTATGCATCTATGCCTCTAAGCTTATTAAATGAGAATACAGGGACTTTGACATACCATCTCTTCTTCTCCTCCGGATAGACATCAAAAATGCCCTGTTCTTTGAGAGATCTCCCTAAAATAACCTCTGTTGCAATGTCTGCAAGACTGTAACCGGTAGACTTTGAAAGGAAAGGAACAGTTCGGCTGGATCTGGGATTGACTTCGATGATATAGACATCATCATTGCTGTCAACGATAAACTGTACATTGAAAAGACCTACGATACCGATCCCCAGTCCCAGTTTCTTGGCATACTGGAGAATGATTCCCTTGACTTTATTTGAAATCGAGAATGTCGGATATACACTTATCGAGTCTCCGGAATGGATACCTGTTCTTTCGACAAGTTCCATGATACCAGGAACAAATACGTCCCTTCCGTCACAGATACCGTCGATCTCTACTTCCTTGCCGAAGATGTATTTATCAACAAGTACAGGTTTGTCTTCATCGATCTCTACGGCCTCACGCAGATAGCGTCTGAGCTGTTCTTCATCACCGACGATCTGCATGGCACGTCCGCCAAGCACGAAGCTCGGTCTGACAAGCACAGGATATCCGATCCTTTCGGCAGCTTTTACTCCGTCTTCAATTGATGTAACGGCTTCACCCGGAGGCTGAGGGATATTGAGATCGAGCAGGATCTTCTCAAAACTGTCTCTGTTCTCAGCTCTGTCTATTGCATCGCAGTCGGTGCCGATCAGCTTGACTCCCCGTTTCATGAGAGGTTCAGCCAGGTTGATGGCTGTCTGTCCGCCAAGTGTTGCAATCACTCCCTCTGGCTTTTCGAATTCTATGATCTCCATTACGTCTTCAGAAGTAAGAGGTTCGAAATAAAGTTTATCCGCAGTGGTGTAATCCGTTGAAACGGTCTCAGGATTGTTGTTGATGATGATAGCTTCATATCCGGCTTTTTTGATGGTCTGGACAGCATGAACTGTTGAATAATCGAATTCAACACCCTGCCCGATCCTGATCGGACCTGCACCCAGTACGATGATCTTCTTTTTATCAGTAAGTCTGGAGGCATTCTCGCCTGAATATGATGAATATAAATAAGCGATATACTTGCCTGTATGCAGAGTATCGACCATCTTGAATACAGGATGAATCTTCTGTGTTTTTCTGAACTGATATACATGTAACTCAGGTACATTCCAGATCTTTGCAATGAACTTATCACTGAAGCCCATCTTTTTGGCTCTGGTAAGAACATCCTTATCCAGGAAGTTTGCCTTGAGTTCATTCTCCATTTCGACGATCTTCTTAATTGACTCAAGGAAGAGTTCAGTGATCATTGATACCTTGTGTATCTTCTCGATGCTCTCATTCCTTCTAAGAAGTTCGGTTATTGCAAAGATGGAATCATCTTTAAACTCTGAGATGTACTGATATATCTCTTCTGTCGTTTTCTTTTCAAACTTTCCCATGTAAAGATGGCAAACACCGATCTCAAGCGATCTGACGCTCTTGAGTATGCATTCTTCCAGGGTGGAGCCGATGCCCATGACCTCACCGGTGGCCTTCATCTGAGTACCGAGAATATTGGTGGCAGAGGCAAATTTATCAAACGGGAATCTCGGGAATTTTGCGACATAGTAATCGAGTGTCGGTTCGATCGCTGCAGTTCCGCCCGCAACGGGAATGTCTTCAAGCAGCATTCCTACTGCGATTTTGGCAGTGACTCTGGCAATCGGATAACCGCTGGCTTTGGAAGCCAAGGCTGATGATCGTGACACTCTGGGATTTACTTCGATCAGATAGTACTCGCTGGAATTGGGATTTAAAGCAAACTGGACATTGCATCCGCCTTCGATCTTCAGTTCCCTGATGATCTTGATGGCGGAATCATTGAGCATCTTCAGATCATGCTCATTTAGTGAAAGAATTGGTGCAACTACGATGCTGTCACCGGTGTGTACACCGACCGGATCGACATTCTCCATTCCGCAGATAGTAATAGCATGGTCGGATGAATCACGCATCACCTCAAATTCGATTTCCTTATAACCCTTCACACTCTTCTCGATCAGTACCTGGTGTACGGGAGAAAGAGCAAAGGCATTGTCAGCAATTTCGCACAGCTCATCTTCGTTGTTGGCGAAACCGCCGCCGGTTCCACCAAGAGTGAACGCAGGTCTGAGAACGACAGGATATCCGATATCCATTGCTGCCTTTTTAGCTTCCTCTACTGAATACGTGATCTCACTCGGGATGACCGGTTCTCCGATCGATTCGCACATTTCCTTGAAGAGTTCCCTGTCCTCTGCCCTTTCGATCGAAGTCGAAGGAGTGCCGAGCAGTTCGACATCACATTCCTTGAGGATGCCCTTTCTTTCAAGCTGCATTGCAAGATTTAAACCTGTCTGCCCTCCGATTCCCGGGACTATTGCATCAGGTCTCTCATATCTGAGGATCTTTGCAATGTATTCAAGAGTCAGAGGTTCCATGTAGACTTTGTCTGCTATCGAGGTGTCAGTCATGATGGTTGCCGGGTTTGAATTGACCAGAACGACTTCATAACCTTCTTCCTTGAGTGCCAGACATGCCTGGGTACCTGCGTAATCGAATTCAGCTGCCTGACCGATTACAATGGGTCCGCTTCCGATGATGAGTATTTTTTTGATATCTTTTCTTTTCGCCATCTGCTTCTCTCTATCTTCTATAAACTACCTGACCTTTATAAACCGTTAGAACATTGGAACCGTATATATGTTTCCCGTCGAACGGGATCATATGACCTTTTGTGAAATACTGTTTTGAATTGATGACTCCTGCTTCATTCAGATCCCAGACGGTAAAACTTCCGTCAAAAGGTATGCTGAATCTTTTCCGCGGGGAAACAGCCAGTTTATCCACAAGCTCATCAAGAGTAATAACATTGTTCAATACTAAATCCGTGTACAGGACCTGGAAAGCATTCTCCAGTCCTGTGATTCCATTAGGACTGTCCTTGAGTCCTCTGGATTTTTCCTCATCGGTATGAGGTGCATGATCGGTTGCTATGATATCGACCGTTCCATCCCTGAGTCCCTCAACAACAGCAAGTCTGTCTTCAGCAGTTCTGATTGGAGGATTCACCTTAAATCTTCCGTCTTCCTGCAGACACGATTCATCCAGCAGAAGATGATGCGGAGTTGCTTCGCATGTTACATTCCAGCCTTTTTTCTTGGCCTGCCTGACAAGATCAACAGATTCCTTCGTTGAAACATGGCAGACATGATATTTGCATCCTGTCTCACCGGCAAGCTCTATATCACGTTCGATCTCCTTGTATTCACTGGAATTGGAGATACCGCTATGACCGTGAAGTCTGGCATATTCTCCATCGTTGATATATCCGCCGTGCAGAAGTTCATCAACTTCACAGTGAGCAGCAATGATCTTATCAAGAGATTTGGCTTTTCTCATTGCCATCCTCATGACATCAGTGTCCTGAACACCTCTTCCGTCGTCACTGAATGCAACGACTTTATCATTCAGTTCAGCCATATCCGATAACTCTTTTCCCTTTTCTTCTTTGGTGATCGAACCATAAGGACGGATATCGATGATCGAATCACGCTCAATAATGTCTGTTTCTTCAGCTAAATGTTCAACACTGTCAGGGACAGGATTCAGATTAGGCATTGTACAGACAGTGGTATATCCTCCATGTACTGCCGCCATACAGCCTGTCCGGATAGTTTCTTTATAAGAAAAACCCGGTTCCCTGAAATGTACATGGACATCACAGAATCCGGGCATGACAGTATATTTTCCGTTATCATATTCAGGATTTGAAGCTACAAAGTCTCTGAATGCTTCTTCAATATATTCCGGTTTAATGATCTTTGCCTTCATAATTCACTCATTCTTTGTCTTTTTCATAATGTATACAGCTGTCTCATCGTCGATCTCAGACAGCATGACTTTAATTACTTCATCCCGCGATGTCGGAACATTCTTGCCAACGTAATCGGGTCTGATCGGGAGCTCACGGTGCCCTCTGTCTATCAAAACTGCCAGTTCAACAGTCTTGGGACGTCCGAAATTGAAGACTGATTCAATAGCTGCTCTGATCGTTCGTCCGGTATAAAGAACATCATCAACAAGAATAACTGTTTTATCAGTGATGTCACACGGGATCTCACATTCCGATTTCTTGAGTTTTTTATCCTCAGGTGAAAGGTCATCCCTGTGCTGAGTGATATCCAGAACACCGACCGGCACCTGGACGTTTTCGAATTTGAGAATGTTATTGGAAAGTCTCTGGGCAATATAGATACCGCGGGTTTTGATACCGAGCAGGATCACATCTTTTACGCCGTTGTTGCGTTCAATGATCTCATGGGTGATACGGGCGAGTGCCCTGTCCAGTCCCATGTCATCCATTATCTTTGATTCCTGAGCCATATTTTTCCTACAAAAAAAGTCCTGCCGAGAATACGACAAGACTTAAAAATAAGCTCATTACACTACTTTTTAATCTTACCGATATCTCTGTATCGACTTAAAGATTTCTTTGGAAATTATACAACTTATAAAAAAGCTTACACAATGCAAAGTTTAATACTATATTCAAACTTTTTTAATAATTTTCATTTCTACTGAAAGGTTTTACTGGAGCAGGTAAAATCTTTCAGTAGAAACCGTCACTAAAAACAAGAATGCCCGGTCCGGACCGGGCATTCTTGTTAATTACTCTTATTGAGTTAATGATCAATCCATCTTTTCGTTGTATTCGAAGCAGAGCATAGTGATGTCATCAAACTGAGGAGCTTCGCCTACAAATTCATCGATATCTGCCTTCAAACCATGAAGCAGTTCTTCGGGTTTCTTATCGGTATTTTTATTAAGATATGCACCGAGTCTTTCCATACCGTAAAGCTCATTATTGGCATTGGTGGCTTCAGTTACACCATCTGTGTACTGAATCAGACGATCACCGGGCTCAAGATTGAAGCTGCCGGATACATATCGCATATCATCCATTGCAGCAAGAACGATACCGGACTTAGGAACAACTTCCTCATACTTGTATGAACCATCTGCCTGTTTCTTCATGATAAACGGATGTTCATGTCCTGCATTGACATAGCTGACTTCACCGGTCTTAAGATCGATGACAGCCTCAAATGCAGTAATGAATAGCTGTTCTGAATTTGTCTGGCAAAGCATATTGTTGACTTCAGAGAACACTGTGCCAAGATCGAGTCCTGGATTGGTGTGATCTTTGATAAGAGTTTTACCGATGACCATGAACAGTGCGGCAGGAACGCCCTTACCGCTGACATCTGCAACAACCATCCCCAGATGTGAATCATCAACCAGGAAGAAATCATAGAAGTCACCACCGACTTCCTTAGCAGGATCCATTGAAGCATATATATCAAATTCTTTTCTTTCAGGGAAAGCCGGGAAGATGATAGGAAGCATGGCCTTCTGGATATTTCTGGCAACGTTAAGTTCTGCTCCGATACGTTCTTTTTCTGCTGTGACGCTCTTAACCTCAGCGATATATCGGTTGATGTCATTTTCCATCGTCATGATACTCTGAGACAGGTCCTCAATTTCATCATTGGTCCTGATACTGTTTAGCTTCATGGAGATAACCGAAGTATCGTCAACAAACTTTTCTGCTTCACTGGCAACAATATTGATGGGTTTAACGATAATCTTATTAAGAACCATTGAGATCAGGGTTATCACCAAAGCCATGATTGCCAGAGCAAGAAGAGTAACGATAATAAGATACTTGCGAAGTGTATCGGTAATCGTGACCATCGGGATCTCAGTACCCACTACACCAACCAGTTCATTGTTGAGATAAATGGGATAGACAGCAGAAGTGTTATAACCATATTTACTCTTAGAGACAAAATAGTTATCAGATCTCTCACCGGTTGTGATTACTTTATCAATATCCTCTATGAATTTGGGATTGAAAGGACCTATATTACCGAGGTAATAGCTGTAATTCTCATCAATGTAGGAATCGAAGATATACAGCATTGGATTCCACTCTTCATCAGGAATGTTTCCGTAATTCCACATCATTTCCATATCGGGGTATACGATATAGATGTCATTTGCGCCCATATCTTCCTTGAGGTTGACTATGAGAGCACGTACATTCTTATAATCGTCTGAGCCAATAACAGAAAGTATCTGTTCCTGTGATACATTTCCCGCAACATATTCTTTTGCAAGATCAGAGTATTCCTTGAGAAGTTCAGGGGAGATGTATGATGCGGCAACTTTGGCAGTATTATATGCAGAATCATTGTAGACTCTCTCTGTGTTTGATTTGAACACAAAATAGCCGACGGTGGTAGTTGCTGCAGTAAGAATCAATGCAAAAAGAATGATCAGCGTCGCAATTTTATGACTGATCTTTGTGCGCTTATTTTTTTTGTTTGTTTCATCCATAACTTACAGGCTCCTCTCCTTCAAGTATTCCCTCTGTTCAGGTTTGATTATCTGAAGCGGCTTCTTGGTGGTAACGGAAGGCATTGTAGCCGCCCTGCACTGTTCCATCATGCCGTCTGCAATAACATAAACGACAGGAGGATCAATATTGTTCTTGTTTCGCAGGTCTTTATAATCAATATTCGTTTTAATTAGATATGCATCGATATCAGCAGCCAGACTTTCTTTCACAGCAGGATTGATTTTTCCTTCAATAAAGATATCAAAATGCCCGTGTTTTCCGCTGATATCAGTTGCAACACAATAATCAAAACTACCGATATTATACTTGTCACGGACATCAATTACAGCCCTGTAAATTGATTCATATTCAACTTTTTCGCCACACATGTTAAGTATCAGTGTATTTCGTCCGAGAATCTCATAAGTCGGCAGTCCGTCATCCATGAAACCTGTGATTCTGATTCTGTCACCCATTCTGTATCTGTAAAGCCCTGAAAAATTAGTAGCTATCGGTTCATATATTCCGCCGATCTCAACTTCCCTCGGAAGAACTGTTTCATCCCCGCCGATAGGCAGGAATTCAAAGAAACCAATTCTCTGTGTCAGTGAATAATCGGCTTTGTTGGGAGCATAGGCAAGTCCCAGTACACATTCAGTAGAACCATAGCAGAAATAGAAAATAGGAATATCTCCGCAGAAGCTTTTCACTGCCTCAGACTGTTCAAGAAATACCTTTCCGCCGATTCCTGTCACAAAACTCAGTTTTGGCCAGATTCGGGGAGTTATCGGTGTATCAAAACCTGCTGCAAATTCTTTCTTGATCTTATCAAGCCATGCCTTATCAGGTTTGCTGAACCCTTTAACCACACTCTTTATATCTTCAGGCAGTTCGATTGAAAATGAATCGTTCTCTATATCTGAAATCAGCATCTTCCAGTTTGACTTTAGATACAGGAAGAACTGCAGAACATCATACAGGAACATTGACTGAATGGCAGTCAGATCAGGACAGGAAAGAGCAGCCCTTGCCTTACAGTATGTCTGAATCTCAACATCAAGCGACTCTGATGGGAAAAGCAACCTTTCTTTTTCAAGGAAATCATTCGGATCAAGGATACCCTTTTCCTTCAGATTCCAAAAATATGCAGTACTGATGAGTATAGGGGCCGTTGAATTCACAACAAACGTGCTGAGAAAGATCTTGGGAGCATGAATATCAATCCCCATCACTTTGAACGGGGCAAAATAGAAAATATCTCCGTATCGGTCAATACCTTCCTGAGTGAGAGGTATGTGCTTCTGAACTCCGCCTGTTCCGGAAGTAGAAAGATAATGCTTTACTTTCCAGGCAGTGAGAACTTTTTCTTCACCGTTTTCCATTCTCTTTATCGCTTCAGCATAATCCCTGTATTCAGACAGGGGAACTTCCCTCCTGTAATCATCAACAGAATGGATCTTATCAAAATTATGTTTCCGGCCAAATTCGGTATCTTTGCAATTTTCGATAATCGTTTTTAAATTTTCCAGATTCAAATCTTCATTCATACCGAAATCTCCTAAATAGTGATGGAAAGAGAATTCATACCAAAAACCACTCTATAAACAATCGTCTGTGTAATCTTGGTTACAAGACGGATACCCATATACATATCTGACTGGTTTTCTTCAGCAACAGGATTGAACGGAATACCGTCATATCTGAAACGGATACCGATGACTCCCTGTATCTTGAACACCCTGATATCAAATAAAACAAGGTCACTATTATTTGAAAGATCACCCGGGACAGTATTTTTTTCATTATTGCGTTTTTCCTGAGCATGATCACGGTTCACTTCTGCAATGAGCGCCATTATTTCCTCAAGAGCCAGACTGACACTCATGACCTCCTTGGGATTCATGTCATTATTCTCGCAGAAAGTTACGATCTTCTCGCTTGCGCCTGCAATCTGTTCAGCTGATGAATCTGACGAGAAATTGATCACATTGCCTGAGTGTTCAAGTTCTGTATCAAGCAAAAGAAAACGTGACAGTTTTCTGCGTCTGGCAATAAATCCGGATGCAATGATCCAGAAAAAAAGAGTAAGAACCTGTTCCTGGAACAGGAACGGCCATGGAGCCATATCATTGTACTGAAGCAGAAATGTTGTAATGGCTGCGAAAACAAATATTCTGAGCGTGATCATAGTATTCGAAAGAACCTCATGACCAGTCACATTATAAAAATGGATCAATATTCCGCATAAAAGTGCCGGTACAAGACTTGCCGCAAGGCACATCATAGGAAAACGGATACTGCCATCAACACCATATGCCATTGCAATATAGTCAGAACCGAAAATGATCGCAGCTCCAAAGACCAGACACAGAAGGATTCCATATATGATCTCTTTTTTCAATATGATCCTTAAACTGGGATTATCATGTTCTCCGTAACAGATACCTGTAATCGCAATGCCGGCAGAAGGAACTCCGACAGTAATGGATTCAGAAACTGATGCAACACCATTGATAACCGTGAAATACGCCACCATGTCTGTTCCGCCGAAATAAGTAAGAAGATAGTTCACGACAAGCAATCTGAGCGTCTGCATAAGATTATTATTCGCAGCCGGACTGCCTGTCACAAATATTTTCTTCATCATTGCCAGCGTCGGCATCTTAAGATTAAATTCAAAATTCACCCTGGTCTTCTTTGAGAAAAGAATAATAAGACCATACATGGTTGCGACTGTGGTCGATATCACACTGGCAAGAGCAGCACCGGCGACTCCGTATCCGAGCCCGAACAGGAAAACGATATCAAGGATGATATTGCCGACTGCCATTATGGCTACAGATATAAGGACATGATTATTCTTCCCTTCTATTCTCAGATACCAGAACGGAATATACAGCAATACACGTGATACCGTACCAAGGAAAGTGATATATGCATACTCAACGATCATCGGTGTTATTTCAGGATCTGAACACAGAGCTTTACTGATAGGATCAAGGAATAACACTCCGAAAAATGTCAGAAGTACTGAAACTATTATGCCGAGGGTCACGGCAACCTGACAGTAATCATTCGCCCCTTTGTGATCACTATTTCCGATAAGCCTAGATGAAATAATGCCTGCACCGGAAACAATAAGCGATCCTATGACACACTGGATCATATAGAGTGGAAGACAGTAGTTAAGTGCGGCAAGACCATTCAAACCGATCTTCTGACCGACAAGAATACCATCAACGATGATCGTGATAGTACCAGTCAGTGTCGTCAGGATACTGGGAATAACAGCAGAATTGAACGTTCTGCTGAGAAACGTATCGTTCTGAACAAGTTTTGCGTTACTGTTATCAGAATTCTTCATATCTGACTAGTGTACCGCCATCATTGTGAAATAAAGGATATACAGAGATGAACATTGCAATAAAACAATCATCAAAATACTGCTAATTACTGGATAGTAAGAATATTGGAAAAACCGGTAATATCAAGTACTTCCTTCACAGCATCGGTCACATTGGTAACTACCATTGAGCCATTTTTAGACTGGGCAGTCTTCTGTCCGAAAAGCAATGCTCGGAGACCTGCACTGGAAATATATTCAACTTCTGAAAAATCGATTACAAGATCTGCACTCTTTTCAAAAGCATTAGTGATTGATGTCTGCAAATCGGGAGCCGTAGTGGTATCGACCCGTCCGCTGACGGCCAATGTAATCTGATCACCATTTGAAGCTTCGTTAATATTCACTGCGAATACCTCCCATTAGGATAAAACTAATATAATCATATGATATTAACATATATAAAGGTCTGCTTTCCATAATAAATTAGAAAATATCAAGGCAGATGACAAAACAATTCAGCCATGATTGTTTACATATGTTTATTAATTATCAACATTTTGTTGATTATTTATTACAGTTGATTATTTATTCGCAATCAGTCAAAATATGAAAAAGTTTCAATTTGTTATCGATAGTGTAAATACAATTCTGGAGGAATATAAATTGAGCAAAATCAAAATCGGTATCATCGGCGTAGGAAACTGCGCGTCTTCACTCGTACAGGGTCTTACGTATTATCATGACTGTGAAGAAAAACCCATCGGTCTTATGCACAAGGTTCTCGGCGGTTATGAGATCAAGGACATCGAAGTCGGCCTGGCATATGATGTTGATGTCAGAAAAGTCGGCAAGGATGTTGCAGAGGCAATTTTTGCTAAGCCAAACTGCACAAAAGTATTCGCACCAAATGTTCCCAAAACCGGCGTCATCGTCAAAAAGGGTGTAGTGCTTGACGGTATCTCAGAACATACCCAGGACTTTGATGAGGATATCTCATTCCGTGTATCCCCTGCTCCGGAACCAACCAAAGCAGAAATCGTACAGAGCATCAAAGATTCCGGCGTTGATATGATCATCAGCTATCTGCCGGTCGGTTCACGCGAAGCAGCCTATTTCTATGCAGACTGCGCTCTTGAAGCAAAAGTCGGCTATATCAACTGTATGCCGGTATTCATTGCCAGTGATGACAGATGGATCGCAAGATTCAAGGAAGCAGGCGTTCCATGCATCGGCGACGATATCAAATCACAGCTCGGCGCTACTATCGTTCATCGTGAACTTATGCGACTCTTCGAAGAAAGAGGCATCAAGATCATGCACACTTATCAGCTGAACACCGGCGGCAACACTGACTTCCTCAACATGCTTAACAGAAGCCGACTTGCAGACAAGAAAGTCTCCAAGACCCAGGCTGTCCAGTCAAACCTTAAGGAACCTCTTGATCCGTTCGATATCCATGTTGGTCCATCAGACTTCGTTCCCTGGCAGCATGACAACAAGCTCTGCTTCCTGAGAATCGAAGGTCAGCAGTTCGGTGACGTTCCCATGAATCTGGAATTAAGACTTTCAGTCGAAGATTCACCTAACTCTGCAGGTGTCGTGATCGATGCAATCCGATGCATGAAGATTGCTCTTGACCGAGGTCTGTCAGGCGATATCGTACCTCCTTCAAGCTACTTCATGAAGCATCCGAGAGTCCAGAGAGAAGACTTCCTCAACAGACAGTTACTCGAAGACTTCATCAACAATAAATAGTTCTTACACCTTCACAAAAAAAGGGCTCTCGGCCGGGAAGTCGAAAGCCCTTTTTTGTATGGCTCAAAAACGATTAATCTGGATTATTGCACCAGTCATAACGGAAGAAAACATCGTCATCTTCCAGTTCTTTGATAAAGACAGTGATTGAGATAATCTCACCGCTTTCCACATCATCTTCAAGCCAGTATCCCAGGTCAGAAGTGTAAACCTCATTCCAGTCATCATACTCAATAGTATTATCCAGCTTCTTTGCGTCTTTGATATTCATTCCCAGTGAGATCCCATTTTCAAGTCTTCCTGAGAAGCCATTCTCAAAATAGATCTTGAACATCCGATTCCTGGCAAAGAAGATGCTGATTTCTTTATCGATTCGAATAATGACCCATGCCACCTCTGGATCACACCCTTTGTTTGGCCAATTTTCGGTATTAAACTTAATCTGCTTCTTTCGAAGGAGTTCCTTGACCTCATCAAACGACATTTCAAAAGTTATTTCACCAACACCCTTGTATGGTACTATATTCATCATTTTATTATCCTCCTGTAAATGAGTTCTGCTTTCTCTCGCCCATCGGACTTGTATTCAGACGGAAACGCATTGATAATTTTAATTCTACCGCAATCAGTAGTACTGATTTTTACATACGGGACATCCCCATGCCTATTACTGCCGGGCGAAACCAGTATCTGAGATATGTTCCGGGCTTTAGTGCCATTTAGAGTCATTATGATTTTAGCTCTAGAAGTTGAATGTATTGAAGGCCGCCGCTTGGTTTCGTAGCCATTTTTATGTAACTCGTGCTCCAGCCGTGCAACTGATTTCCCAAGAAAAAACTCCGCTCTTGCTTTTATACTATCTTTCGTTACATGGCCTTTGTCATCGAAAATCGGCACCTTCTTTTTAGGAAGAGGTTTTGGTTTGTCGCCATTAGGAACAGGTTTTGGCTTACCGCTGTTTGGTACAAGTTTTGGTCTGCCGCCGTCGGCTCCTGCTGTATTTCCAAAGCCACTATGATATCCTGTACCCATTACACATTCACCCCCTTCCTGCTGAGAGCAAATTCACTGGTAAAATGCAGGACTTTCACTTTCCTCGCAGAGCAAATCTCAATAACATCTTCTGGTAGAGCACCATAAAAAATGATATGTGACGGTCTCAGTTCATTTACGACATATGACAGGCCATCCTTGAAGAGATCGCGATCTTTGCGGACCCTAAGGCATCCATGAGTACCAATGCATATAGGAGCATTCTGCGGAACTCCGCAGCAGCTGAATGCAAACGAGCGTTCATCAGCAGTTCTAACATTAGGCAGCACCTGCATTCCCTGTGTCTGCCACCAATGTCCCAGAGCTTTACCTCGATATGTATTCCATTGCTGCATGACCAACGGCATATCCCGATATAAGCTAAAGTCGGGAGTGATTATTCCATTAAACTTTTTAAGATGTGGAAGATAGTAGTTTGGCCTGTTCCAGACACGTTCAAAACCACCATCATCTTCATAGAAGTGGACCCACTGATCATAATCTCCAGTCCTTATCGCTTTCGAGAATGAAATCAAACGGTTCGGCAGATGGTCTATTGGCTGTATGACCGGAATCTCCAACATTCCATCATAGGTTGCATCACTCACCAGAAATGAGTGAAAAACATCTCTGCACCCGTTTCGGATGCCATTAATTCTGGACATATTATGTCTCCTTTCCGAGAAAAATCTCAATGTTATGAACCAAAATTTATAATGGTTCTTCTTTTGGTATATTGATTATTTCCTCGGAGTGCGACATAATAATTTAATAGCTTTAGGATGTTTGCCACATCCGAGGAAATGCGTCTTAGCAGTTGCTGGTTACAATTGTTAAGGCGTTTTTCTTTATCGAAAAGCTCAATACTCTCAATTGACATCACCTCCCTTCATAAGTACATTACATTAGTTCCAACGTGAACGTTTAACAATGAGGTTCGCTCCTGTTCGCGCTCATGGTCATTTTTAAAGGTATAGGAGTACTTGTTGGAAGAGGCGCAATACGATCAATCAGATCCGCATATTTATTGAGGATATTATCATCATATCGTGACTCTTCCCTTGACCGCCACTCATAAACCGTTTTCGCAAGAGTGTTTCGCCGTTTTTGGGCAGCTTCCCGAGAAACTTCAAATGATCGAATAATAAAATCATCCGAGAGTGTTTTCCCACGTTTCGAGCATACGCGAAGTAGCTGCTCCGGCATTAATACCTGTGCGGCAAAACAGTTTGCTTCGATTTCCTGTACACCATATAAATCATCTTCCAGATTAAGATTTAATTTATGGCCAAGAAGATAGTGCCCGAGTTCATGCATGATGGAAAATCGGATGCGATACAGTGCTTCAGATTCGTTATAAAAAATGATATAGGCGCCCCGCATCTCCATAAGGACTGCTGAATCGCTTCCAAACTGCCTGATGTCTTGGCGATACTTATTATTTGCTTTTTCAAATGTACAAAATGCGATATCTGTCTGCTCTTTGACCAGTGCCTTTGCCTTAAACGGAAATCCACCAATAACCGAAGATCGAACCAAAATCTTATTTGCATATTGATAGATTTTCTTAAAGTCTGGTTCTCTGACACTGTAGATTTTAGATATCGTCATCTTCGTCCCCATCTTCGTTAAAAATCTCCATGAAAACAGCTTTCAGCATCCCCTCAGCCTTCTCAAGATCAGCGTCACTAAGTTTTCCCAAATTCCGCTGCAAGGTACTTAGACGGGTGTTATTTGGCGAAAGATTACTGACATCATCATTCCCAAGCAAGTAGTCTGTCGTAACCCTAAAGAACTTTGCGAGTTCTACGAGAACATTCATGCGAGGGACAGTGCCATTATTTTCCCACATATTAACACGACTTTTAGTAATCCCCATCTGTTTCGCTAGCTGATCCATACTGAGTTCTGCTTTTTCACGTAATTCTCTGACTCTCGTGCTGAAAACCTTGTTCGCCATATCTCATCCTCCTGTTTGTGCAATTCTATTGTACAGTACAGTTTTAAATTATTCAAGTAATGGAGTGCAGTTTTTTTGTACTAACCAGATATAGTGTTTTGTCATTAAAAACAGCTGTACGTCAATGAGCGAATAAACTGTCATGCATGACTTGTCACCACAGCGTTTTACAATTATCCCTGACAAATAAAAAAGCACCCATGATGGGTGCTTATTCTTTCGAAGGACTGGAGAGAATAGGATTCGAACCTATGAAGTACGTAGTACGACAGATTTACAGTCTGTTGCCATTAACCGCTCGGCCATCTCTCCATATTCATTTTTTAACAAGCCCGAGATAGGGCTCGAACCTACAACCTATTGATTACAAGTCAATTGCGCTACCATTGCGCCACTCGGGCACATACAATCTGTACGAGTGATTATTATACGTGAGACAAATTCAAGTGTCAAACAATCATACACTGCCCTGTATTTCGGATAATTCTTTTCTGCTGACAAAACCAAGGAGCTTATTGCCATCTATCACAGCAATATTATCTGTACACTGCCGGTTCATCACATCAAGAGCAGTTAAAGGATCTGCTGAGATCGGAACAAAATAATCCTGAAGAGGATGCATGATACTTCCCAGTCTGATGTCAGTTCCCTGCACGGCTGCGACATCCAGATCTTTTTTTTCAAGTATTCCGATAATACCGTTATCCTTACTCACAAGGATCGGAATATTGCCATTCACTTTTGAAAGTTTCTTGTTTACGAAACCGATACTGTCGAGAGCCATAAAGACCTGATAATCATGATTGAGATGCTTTGACAGCGGATACATGGAATAATCACGTCTTGTCTTCATTTCATCCAGAGTTTCCTTAGATGCCCCATAGAAGAACCAGGCAATGATAAAAGCCCAGATACCCAGTGAAAATGACTGTATGATCATGAAATATATGCCGACCAGGCCGACGATCACGGCAAATGCCATACCGACCTTACATGTGATCCTTGTTGCCTTGGTTTCATTCCCGGTTTTGCTCCAGATGACGGCTCGTAGTACCCTTCCGCCGTCCATCGGAAAACCGGGAAGAAGATTGAACAATGCCGTAATTACATTCACATATCCAAGCCAAAGCAGAAGATTCGGAATAAGATAGAAAACCTTTCCCATACTAAAAAACGCCAGAGCCAGTCCGATACCACCGATAGTCAGACTTACAACCGGACCCATTATGGAAATAAAGAATTCTTTCTTAGGAGTCTGGGGCTGTTCATCCATTCTGGCAACGCCACCGAACAGATGAAGAGTTATGCTGGAAACCGTGACTCCGCATTTTCCGGCTGCAAAGCTGTGCCCCAGCTCATGACAGAGTATGGAAATAAAGAAAAGAAGACTTGTAGCCACGGATAAACCGAGATACACAAAAATAGATATCTCTGTTCCGGGACCGGGATAATATGCATCCATGAGGCTCCATACAACATATAAAAAGATAAATATCCAGGTGAAATGGAGCCTTACAGGTACCCCGCCGATCTTTCCTATGGAAAATGAACTTTTCATACACTTAATAGTAGCATTTTACAAAATTGGGACAATTGAAATGGTATCATTAAATCTGTATGGACAGGCAGACACAAGAAAACAATATATTGGAAATGACACCGGAATTCACCCAGGCAGTTCAGCTTATGGAGTTTTCCAATGTCAGTCTGTTTATTACCGGTAAGGCCGGAACAGGCAAATCAACTCTTCTTACGTATTTCACCCACACTACACACAAACGAATGGTGATACTTGCCCCCACAGGAGTCGCTGCTCTTAACGTTCACGGGCAGACAATCCATTCCTTCTTTGGTTTTAAGCCCGGAATCACTCCTGAAGGTGTACGTGAATTAAAACCAGGAAACAAGAAAAAAATCGTTAAGAACCTGGATATGATAATCATTGATGAGATATCCATGGTCAGGGCAGATCTGCTCGACTGTGTCGATATCTTCCTGCGACTGTACGGACCAAAACCCGGTACTCCTTTCGGCGGGATACAAATGGTATTTATCGGAGATCTCTACCAGCTTCCGCCTGTCGTAACCAGAGATGAAGAGGAAGTGCTCTTGGGAATATATGATTCACCGAACTTTTTCTCTGCAAAAGCAATGTCACAGCTTCCCATATGGAAGATCGAACTTGATAAAGTCTTCAGACAAAGTGATAACGAATTTATCACTATACTTAATCATATCAGAGACAACAGCGTGAATTCCCAGGATCTGGATATCATCAACACCAGATATGTGGATAACTTTGAATTTCCCGATGACGATTACTACATCTGTCTTACTACTACTAACAGAGTGGCAACAGATATCAATCAGAGGCATCTTGATAAACTTAACTCCACACTTGAAACATTTGAAGGAGAACTGGAAGGAAAATTCCCAAAAGATTATCTTCCCACTTCAGCAGATCTGATCCTGAAGGAAGGAGCACAGATCATGATGACCGCAAATGATCCAAGCCACCGCTGGGTCAACGGAACACTTGGCAAACTGCTCAAGATCAATCACAAGGGCGACGGCACTACCCTGCTCTGTGAACTTCAGAACGGCACCATCTGCGAAGTCAACACATATAAATGGGAAATCATCCACTATGAGTTGTATGGCGATATAGTGGTCCCTGAAACCCTCGGAAGCTTCACCCAGTTTCCCGTCATGCTGGCATGGGCAGTAACGATACATAAAAGCCAGGGTAAAACTTTTGACAAAGTAATGATAGACATGGGAACCGGTGCGTTTGCACACGGTCAGACGTATGTGGCATTGTCAAGATGCAGATCTCTTGACGGCATAGTTCTCAGAAGAAGGATCACCAGACGGGACATAATGACTGATCCGACCATAAAAACGTTTTTAAGGAAGATTGCATCAGCAGATGAGATACTGCCTCCAGATCAGGCAAAACTGCCCACACTGAAAGATACAAACAATGTCAGGCCTCTGGCCCGTTATTCCTTTGATGAATAGAGACAGCGTATTTCAGCTGTCTCTATTTAAATCTCCGATTAAAGTTCATAAACTTCTACGGTAAGTGTACCCTTACCACAGGCAGGACATTTCTTGCCATGATATGTCTGGGCAAGTAAGAATTCGCCTTTATTTCCTGTACCTTCATAATGAACAAAACAATCAGGATTGGAGCAATCAACTTTTCCGCCATATTTGTCGCCGGGCTGATTAAGACCACCGCTGACGGTGTTAAGGTCTTCATCATTCAATTCATAGCACTTGAGTGTCTTAATGATCTGATCAAGAGATTTGTTTTCCATAAATATAACTCCTTATTATGTTATTATTCTTTGTTTTCTGTTGTATCCAAACGCTGCCGTTCGACCAATTCTGCGAACAATCCTTTTTTCGCCAGCAGCTCATCATAAGTCCCATCCTCGCTGATTTTTCCGTCATCGATTACAAGGATTCTGTCGCAATGTTTGATAGTACTGAGTCTGTGTGCTATCACTATCCTTGTGCAATTCAATGCATCCAGTGCATCTGATATCTTCTTCTGAGTCACATTATCAAGAGCTGATGTAGCTTCATCGAACATGAGAATTTTGGGTTTCGGGGCAATTGCCCTGGCGATCATGAGTCTCTGCTTCTGCCCGCCGGAGATACCGCCTCCGGATTCGGAGATAACAGTATGCATACCCATCGGCATATCCCTGATATCATCGGCAATTCCAGCAGTCTCTGCCACTTCCCAGGCATCATCAACACTCATCTGGGGAGCAGAGATTGTGATATTCGAATAGATATCTCCCTGGAAGAGTTTGCCATTCTGCATTACTGTTCCGATATGTCGTCTCAGTGACTTCAGATCAAGGGTATTCAGATCCCTCCCGTCATAATAAATTGCACCTTTTTGCGGTAATTCAAAACCCAGCAGCAGACGCATTAGTGTTGATTTCCCGCAGCCAGTCTTGCCAACGATCGCAACATACTGTCCGGGAGCTATTCTCAGCGACAGATTATCGAAAATGAAAGGCATGTTGTCGTTATAGCGGAATGACACACCATTCATTTCAATGCCGCCTGAAAGCCTGGTAACAATACTCTTATTTTCCGCAACCTCAGGAACGGTCTCCAATATCGGTTTCACCATTTCAAGCATAGGCTGGATCATGGAAATATCTCCGATCATTGCTACCAGCATCACAAATGCACCCATTACATTTCCATATGCCACATTGAATGCAAAATAGTCTTCAAGTGCCACATTGGTCTTGATTGTGAAGTAATATATCACGATTGTTCCAATCAAAGATATGCATGAAGTCACAACTGTGCTGAATTTTATAACGGCAGGAGGATCATACTGAAGTTTTGCCAGTTCAGTGTATTCCTCGGCCCATTTTGAGAATGCTCTCTTCTCTGCACCTGCCAGCTTGATCTTCTGAACGCCACTTATAATGGCATAATCCGTACCTGCCTCTTTGGCATGCAGTTCCATTATCTGCCTTGAAATACGTACCTGAGCAATCGTAAATACAACAGAGAATAATAACGTGAACAGGATCACAAGAAGACCCGGGACTACGACTCCCGGCCCGTAATGGAGCATCTGAGAAATATAAACTAGCGAAAACAGTGTTGTGAAGCTTGTTGTAAGAACAACTCTTGTCATCGTATTTGTCACTTCTTCAATATACGACATACGTGCTGCAAGGTCACCGGATGGTTTGTCCTTGAAAAAAACAGCCGGAAGAGAAAGCAGGCGCATCATTCCCGCTGCCTGAACCTGAACTCTGACCTTGGAGGAAATCCTCTCTATAAGCAAAGTATTAACAGCACGGAAGATCAGCTGTGAGACCGTCACGCTGAAGAGGAATGCAAAAACACCGATAAGGAGATTGTAGCTTCCGCCTGACAGGACTTTTCCATATATAAGATTATTCGCCCAAGGAAGGAGCATACCTATCAATGAAACAATAAGTGCAGTTATTGCGACCATGGCAATATCGGTATAAGTAAAGGACTGCACGGCATACGAGGTCAGATCCTTTATACCGATCTTTTTCAATGGCAGCGATTTATAAAAGACAATTGCTTCATCCGACAGATATTCGGATGTTTTACTGCCGACTTTTACCCGTTTTCCCTGTTCATAGTCATAATACGAGTAGCCGAATAACTTTTCAGGAACGAGAGCAATGGGAGTTCCGTCTTCTCTGGTCACTCCAAGCATAGGACCGATCGAGTCCTTATACCAGCCGTCCTCAAGATTGACAGTTCTGTACATGATACCAGCGGGTCTGAGCTGATATTCAAGCTGTTCATTGATATCAGTTATGTCATCAGGCATAGGAACAGGCCTGGCATGGAAGAATTTCAGTATCTCTTCTATGGCATTTTTTGTTTTAATCCTGTCATTTTCAAGAGCACGTGAGATCTTTTCGCCCATGACGATGCCAGCCATGGAGAACATGGAATTCTGGAATTCCTCATCATCCATCCGTATACGTTCTCTTATCTGATCATCATACAGTCCCATATTAATCCCTCTCATCAGTCACTGCTGACAAGTTTTGTATATAACCCGCCTTTTGCATAGAGTTCCTCGTGATTTCCACGTTCCACGACTTTGCCATGGTCAAGAACAATGATTTCATCACAGTCTCTGATTGTGCTGAGACGGTGTGCGATAACAACTGAAGTGATTCCACGGTCGGTAATTGATTTGACAACACTGCTTTCAGTCTGGGCATCAAGAGCAGAGGTTGCTTCATCAAGAATAACAATAGTCGGGTCCTGAGCAAGTACTCTGGCGATCTCAAGTCTTTGACGCTGTCCTCCGGAAAGGTCTTTACCGCCTTCTGTGATCCTATACTGATAGCCGCCGACTCTCTGCATGATATCATCATGTATCTGTGCATCCCTGGCAGCCATGATCATCTCAAAATCCTCAATCGATAAGTCCCACATCTTTATATTATTGGCAATGGTATCTTCAAAAAGAATGATATCCTGGTCAACAACAGCCAGTGATGATGTAAATATACTGCGGTTGATCTCTTCTATCGGTTTTCCGTCAAAAAGGATCTCTCCGCTCCATGGCTTGTAAAGGCCTGAGATCAGTTTTGAAAGAGTTGACTTGCCGCTGCCGGAGGAACCGACGAAAGCAATGCATTGCCCCGGCTCGATCGTCAGGGAAAAGTTTTCGATCAAGGGAGGAGCCATACGGGAATAGCCGAAAGTGACATTTTTCAGTTCTATTTTGCCTGTCAGTTTATTGAATTCCATATCATCGGGATTTGCCTGATCAGGATATTCTATGTCCGTCGGATAATTCATGACATCCTCAATTCGTTCCATAGAAGTACGCATTTCCTGCAGCATCTGGGATGCTGAGATCAGCTGAGAGGCAGGACCGAGAAATGCATTCAGGAAACCGGAAAAAGCGGCGATCATACCGACTTCCCAGTCGCCATTCATACAAAGATATACACTGAACATGAAAATAACAGCACTGGTAAAAGAAGATACTATCTGCGGAATAAGTCCGAGATAGGCATTCAACTTAGTGTATTTGACAGTTCCATTGCTGACACTGGCCTGATAACCTGACCACTTCTCGAAGAATCCGTTTTCAGCTCCGGATGCCTTTATCGATTCAATCATTTCGATTCCGGCTACTGTATTGCCGGAAAGCTTTCCCAAGTCACGTGATTTTACTCTGGTGAGGTTGACTCTTTTCCTTGAAATCCAGAAAGACAGAGTACTGTTAATGACAACCGAAGCAAGACCTATCAAAGACAGCACCAGTGAGTACCTGACCATGACGAACAGGTAAAATATCATCATGTACAGCTGAATCACCAGAGGTGCAAATCTTTGGATCAAATCACTGGCAATGGTTGCATTCTGCTGTCTGCGCATTGATATATCCCCTGCCAGACGCTGGGAAAAGAATTCCATTGGAAGTCTGAGAACATGCCACACATATGCACTGTTTGCAACGATAGCCATCTTGCCATTCGCTTTGAGCGTATATATAGCATGTATCGATGCAACCACTACCTGCATGATCGCCAGTCCGGACATTATCCATATAAACGGCATCAGCCATTCAGGGTTGAGCCCTGTAAGAATTCTGGATACATAGGCATTTGTCATACCTGGAGTAATAATACCGATAAATGAAGTGATAACAGTCGTAATAACGACCAGAGCAAAGGAAGCACCCGCACCTCTAAGTCTGGTTCTTGCAAACGAGTAAACACTTCTTTGCTGTCCTGAAGGTTTGAAGTCTGCCGAAGGCTGGAACACCAGACATATTCCGGTGAATGATTTATCAAATACTTCCATGGATACGGAATAAGTACCCTTTGCGGGATCATTGATGTAGGCCTTATTGCCCTTAAAACCATTAAGAACAACAAAATGATTGAAATTCCAGTGAATAATACAGGGAAAAGTCCCATCAGTTCTCAGGACATCAGGTTCGTAACGGTATCCTTTAGCCTCAAGGCCATACAATCTGGCAGCAACCAGCATGTTCTTGGCATTTGAGCCGTCACGGGAAACGCCGCAGTCCCTTCTTACCTGCTCCAATGGTACCCACTTACCGTACCAGGCAAGAATCATAGCCAACGCAGCAGCTCCGCATTCGAGAGCTTCCATCTGCATGACTATCGGAACATCCGCCACACCTTTATTTATCGGTGCCTTATTGATCTTACTCATAACTAATTAATTGATAATAAAAGAAAATAGACTAGTTCCGTCCACTTTGGTCATTAACGCAAAAATTAAAAACCCGATAAGCAAAATTGCTACTCCGGCAAGAATGAGCCATACGCTCGGACCTGTGACATGGATATAACTGTTGAGCTGTTCCGGTGAGTTCACACGGTCAACACTCTTTTTCCTGAATACAGATTCCTTCATTATGGTTCTCCTTATCAAAGGATTAAATCGTATATAAGCGTGAATACCCTTTTAATTTACGCCATTTGCGGTCATCCGTAAATACGCTGTACTTTTATGAATGAATAGAATTGACTGTCGGCTATTTATCTTCATCGTCGGTAGTAAGAACACTGAGGAATGCTTCCTTGGGAACTTCAACCTTTCCGATAGTCTTCATCTTTTTCTTGCCTTCCTTCTGTTTTTCAAGAAGTTTGCGTTTTCGTGTAATATCTCCACCGTAACATTTGGCAAGAACATCTTTTCTCCGTGCCGCAATATCCTCTCGTGCCAGTATTCTTCCGCCGACACAAGCCTGGATAGGTACCGTAAACAGATGTCTGGGTATAACACCTCTCAGTTTATGAACAAGATATCGTCCGAGTGCTGTGGCCTTTTCAGGCGGAACGATACGGCTGAAGGCATCGACCATCTCCCCGTTAACAAGGACATCAAGTCTGACAAGTTTGGTCTCACGATATCCTTCGAGTTCATAATCAAGCGAAGCATAGCCTCTGGTCCTGCTTTTAAGTCTGTCGTAGAAATCAGTAATGATCTCCCGAAGCGGCATATCATAATCAAGCTGAACTCTCTGGTGGCTCTTATCCTCACCCATGGCAATACCGATATATTCAGTATGTCTGTGGATACCGCCGCTGTTTCTTTCCATTTCCATAACAGTTCCGATATATGCAGCCGGAGTGATGATATGTACATTGACCCATGGTTCCTGGATGGATGTTATCTCGCTGGGATCAGGAAACTCCGATGGATTATTGACCATAATGATTTCGCCGGTATTCTTGGTGATCTGGTAGCTGACACCGGGAGCAGTAATAACAAGTTCAAGGCCGAACTCTCGTTCGAGTCTTTCATACACGATATCCATATGCAGAAGCCCGAGGAAACCGCATCTGAAACCATGACCCATGAGAGGAGAATTCTCCATCTCAAAAGTCAGAGCCGCATCGTTGAGCTTAAGCTTTTCAATGGCATCACGCAGATCCTGATAATCTGAAACCGATGTCGGAAAAATACCTGCAAACACCATTGGTTTTGCAGGAGTATACTTGCTCAGTGCTTCCGCAGCCGGTTCCAATTTATTTGTGATGGTATCACCGACAGGACAGTCACCGACCTGCTTGAGACCAGTTGCGATATACCCTACTTCTCCGCAGTCCAGTCCGTCGACCGGTGTTTCACGCGGTCCGAAATAGCCTGCATCAAGTACTTCAACTTCAGTACCCTGGGCCATAAGCTTAATCTTATCTCCGCGCTTGATGCTGCCGTCTACAACCCTGGTATAAGCGACAACGCCCTTATATTTATCGTAATGTGAATCGAATATCAATCCTCTGGCAGGGGCATCAGGATTACCATGGGGAGGAGGTATCTGTTTAACGATCGCTTCCATGAGTTCATGAACACCCTCTCCTGTCTTTCCCGATACCTTGTAGGTTTCATCTTTCTTGTAACCGAGTACGCTTTCAACTTCACCCATGACACGGTCGACCTCTGCGGTGACCATATCGATCTTATTCAGGGCAGGAATTATCTCCAGGTCGTTATCCATGGCGAGATAAACATTGGCAAGAGTCTGTGCCTGTATACCCTGAGTGGCATCAACCAGAAGAATCGCACCTTCACATGCAACCAGTGTTCTTGAAACCTCATATGAGAAGTCTACATGCCCCGGAGTATCGATGAGGTTCAGCATGTATTCCTCACCGTCATCCGCCTTGTATTTCAGTCTTATTGCCTTGGCTTTAATAGTGATGCCGCGTTCTTTTTCGAGATCCATGCTGTCGAGGACCTGCTCGCTCATCTCTTCACGACGGAGAGCACCGGTCATCTCGATCATACGGTCAGCCAGTGTGGACTTACCATGATCGATATGGGCAATAATACAAAAATTTCTAATATGACTCTGATCCATAATCCTATTCAATAAAACGGACGAATACCTGATTGCCAAGCAATCTTCCCTTTTTCGTCAGTTTGTATCCAATCTCTGTTCTTTCAATCAATCCGAGTTCGGCAAGGTCCCGAATCTCATTCTTATATTTATCTTCGAATTCTACATTAAAAATGGTCTTTATGTCATTGATGCTGACACCCTTGGCCATTCTTAAAGCCAGCATGACCGTTTCTCCCAATATCTTTTCATCATCGAGTTCTTCCCTGAATTCTTCAGGAGAATCACCTTTTTTCAGTGAATCAAGATATTTAGTAATATCCGAAGTATTTGCAGATCTCACTCTTCCCATGCATGAATGGGCTGCAACTCCGAATCCCAGATAATCTCCCCTTTCCCAGTAATTCACATTATGCTTTGATTCATATCCCCGCTTTGACCAGTTCGAGATCTCATACTGTTCGAAAGGGATTCTGATCTTATCAATGAGTTCGTATTCATCAGCTTCCTGATCTTCAGAAAGGGGAGCTGCTTTTCCTTCAGCGATCTTCTTCCCCAGGGGAGTATCATCCTCCAGCGTCAGCGCATACATGGAAATATGCTCAATGTCCATTGAACTTACTTCCCGTAAAACTTTTTCCCAGGTATCGATACTTCTCTGCGGCAGTCCGTAAATCAGATCGCAGCTCACATTATCGAAAACCTTTGAAGCATCCTTTATCGTCTGCAATGCAGTTGCCCTGTCATGTATCCTTTCAAGATATCTGAGGTCATCATCGTCAGTACTCTGTATTCCCAGACTCAGCCTGTTGATACTGCATTCCCTGAAATCCCTGAGCTTAACATGGTCAACTGTTCCGGGATTTGCCTCCATGGTTATCTCACCATCACCGGCAACATCACACTTATCATAGATGGTATCCATGATTTTATAGATATGCTGAGGTCTGAGAAGACTGGGAGTGCCGCCTCCGAAATAAACCGTTTTAACCTTTCTGTTTCCTGTATCCGCTTTTCTGATTTCTTTAATCAAAGCATCAACATAGCCATCATACAGATGATCACACTTTTCGTATGATACAAAGGAGCAGTATCCGCATTTCTTCAAACAGAATGGTATGTGTATATAAAGTCCCAGATCTGAACTTTTAGGATCGTACATGGAGTTTTCCTACACTCCACGGTACTGGTTTGTGATCGGGAACCTTCGGTCTCTTCCAAAGGATCGGGTTGTAAGCTTAATGCCGGGAGGGCCCTGTCGACGCTTGTATTCGTTGAGATCCACCAGTCTGGCGGTCTTCTTGACGTCAGCCTCGTTGAATCCCATCTGAACTATATCATCAACACTAAGATTCTTTTCAACATAAGCACTGAGGATCGGATCAAGAATCTCATAAGGAGGAAGGAAATCACTGTCTTTCTGATTAGGTCTCAGCTCAGCCGACGGAGCTTTCTTAATAATATTGATAGGAATAACTTTGCTTACAGAATTCCTGTATCTGGCAATTTCATAAACTTTCGTCTTGGGAAGATCCTTAATAACAGCAAAGCCTCCGGCCATATCACCATAGAGAGTCGTATAACCGGTGGCAGTTTCACTCTTATTTCCTGTAGTCAGGACAAGCCATCCGAATTTATTGCTGAGCGCCATCAGGAAATTACCCCGGATCCTGGCCTGGATATTCTCTTCAGTGGTATTTACAACAGTACCTTTGAATACTTCCTTCAGGCTGTCAAGATAGGCCTTGTATACCTTCTCAATGGGAAGGACCATCAAATCGATCCCCAGGTTATCACACAGATCACGTGCGTCATTGTAGCTTTCATCTGATGAAAAACGGCTTGGCATTGCAACACATTTAACTTTGTCTTTTCCAAGTGCATCAACAGCGATAGTGGCGACTAATGCTGAATCCATACCGCCCGATAAACCGACCACAACAGTATCAAATCCATTCTTAACAACATAGTCATGTGTTCCAAGAATAAGCGCTCTGTATATCTTCCTGGCATGGGTCAGCTTTTCAAGCTTTTGTTCCTTGATCTTTTTCTTGGTCTTAGGAACAAATTCATCACAGATCGTAACGATTTTACCGGTCTGTTCATATTCAGGCACTTCAATATCAGAGAATATGATATCTTCCTTGAGTTGTTTTGCCCCTGTTTTGATCTCCCCGTCCGGAGTAAGTACCATGCTTGTACCGTCAAAGATCATTTCATCCTGACCACCGACAAGATTGGCATAGATAAATGGAACGTTGAATTTCCTGGTGAATCTTTTCAGTTTCTGATAGCGCTTTGATGCCTTACCGATATAGTAGGAAGCAGCAGAAATATTGATTAAAAGCTCGGCACCTTTTGAACCCTGTTCCATAACAGGGCTTATGTCATTGTCCCATGCATCTTCGCCAATGCTGATACCGCATTTTATACCGCCGATATTGAATAACGGATTACGGGTTCCGCGTTTGAAATATCGAATCTCATCATAAATATCAAATGAAGCAATGACGCCTTTATCGTATGATGCAACGAGCTTGCCGTCATGGATAATGGCTGCACTGTCATGCAGGTTGCCGACCTTGCCTCTGGCATAACCGATTATCGCAGTGATGCCTTTAGTCTCGGGGATTATCTGATTAAGAGTTTCCAGACTATCCTCAATGAACTTAGGTTTCAAAAGAAGATCTTCGGGATGATAACCAGTTACCGCAAGTTCGGGAAACACAACCAGATCGCAGTCTGCATTCTTTGCGAGCTGAATATCAGTGATAATCTTATCTCTGTTCCCATTCAGATCACCCACAGTGGAATTGATCTGGGAAACTGCAACTCTGATATGTTTCATTTGTATTCTGATTTCTAAAGAAGAGGAAGATATCGATTGATCTCGTATTCAGTGATCTGAGTACGATATTCATCCCATTCTTTCTTTTTGTTTTCAATGAATGCTCTGAAAATATGCTCACCGAGAGCTTCTCTGACCAGTTCACTCTTTTCTGTCAAAGCAAGAGCCTCCGCCAAAGTACCGGGAAGAGTACCGATGCCTCTGGCTTCTCTTTCCTCGGGTTTCATTTCGAAAACATTCTCTTCAATAGGTTCAGGAAGTTCAAGTTTTTCTTCTATACCCTTGAGACCGGCAGCCAGCAGTACTGTGAAAGTAAGATACGGGTTGCAGGCAGGATCAGGACTTCTCAGTTCGATTCGGGTTGCCTTTTCTCTTCCGGGTTTGTATTCAGGAACTCTGACCAGATCGGATCTGTTTCGTCGTGCCCAGGACAGATAGACAGGAGCTTCATATCCGGGAACAAGTCGTTTGTAACTGTTGACCCACTGGTTGGTAACTGCAGTAAATTCCGGAGCATACTTCAGGATACCGGCAGTATACTGTCTGGCTACCTGTGAGAGATTGAATTCACCTTTCGGATCAAAGAATGCGTTGACATCACCCTTGAACAGAGACTGATGGCAATGCATACCGCTTCCGTTCTGGCCGAAAATAGGTTTGGGCATGAATGAAGCAAAAACGTTATTGTTGAGCGCTACCTGTTTAACGACATATCTGTATGTCATGACCTGGTCTGCCATGGTCAGAGCATCCTTGTAGCGCATATCGATTTCCTGCTGTGAAGGAGCATTCTCATGGTGTGAGAATTCTATTTCAATACCCATCTTCTCAAGTCCGAGGACTGACTGCTTTCGAAGATCATTGGTCTTATCAAGAGGAGTCAGATCAAAATATCCGCCGAGATCTATGGGATCAATGGAATGGTTGTTAGCAAAGTAGAAATACTCTAATTCAGGTCCGACACAGAAGGTATAACCCATATCGGCAGCTTTCTTAAGCATTCTCTTAAGCGCAAATCTCGGGTCTCCGATATAAGGCTTGCCTTCAGGAGTCTGAATATCACAGATCATTCTGGCTACGTTTCCGGTTCCCTTGGTCTCCCATGGAAGGATCCTGAAAGTATCGATATCAGGGAAGACAACCATATCGCTTTCATCGATTCTGGCAAAGCCTTCGATGGAAGATCCGTCAAATCCCATTCCTTCATTTAAAGCCGTATTAAGTTCATTAGGAGAAATTGCAATGCTCTTTAATTGTCCCAGAACATCCGTGAACCATAATTCCACGAATTTAACATCATTCTCTTCTACTGCTCTTACGATTGATTCCTTGGTCTGTTTTTCCTTCATTATTTTCTCCTAGTTCAATGAACTGATTTAATCGATAATTATAAATTATGTATTAATTAACTGTCGAATTCTTTACTGACCTTATCCCACAGGTCTGTCATCACGTTCTTCGTATTTGCCACCCAGTCACCGCCGTCGCCGGCATCACTGACACCTCTCAGGATATATCTTTTCACTCTCAGGCCTTCAAAGGAAGCCATAAACGCATAGTCTTCCATGTCGATGATAGGTGTTCCGAGATTTAGTCCGCGGTAGAAAGATGTATCCGGGAAATCAATGACAAATCGCTGGACCGTCAGTGAATTCCCTTTGGGAAGATCCTGGAATTTATCCCTATCACATTCATAGTAGAGAGGCTGATCCGGAGACTCTCCCAGTTTGAATCCAAGAGGTCTGAGATCAACTTCCTGATATGTCTTATCAATAGCAAACATGCCTGTTGATTTGCAGCCGCAGGTGCCGATCAGATAAACGTTCTCAAGTTTGTTGCCATATTCACGGATGATCTTACTGCAGCTTTGGCTTGCGGCAACGATCCCCATACCAAGTTTATAAACGACAACGGCAAATTCTTCGTAATCAAGCAGGAAAGCCTTATCCTTGCTGATCTCCAAAATACCTTTGATGTTTGAACCGATCTTTTCTTTCTCTTTTAAAGTTATTTCCTTGAGTGCAATATACTCATCCTGTGCAGATACGCACACAACATCTTTCACATTTCCCATGAAATTCATATCAGTTACCTCTCATAATAACGATTCTTAACTTTAAAGCCTGAAAAATTCGCAATAAAGTATCAAGATTCGGAATGGTCTCAAATGATTCGATCCTAGTTACAGACGATTTTGAGATCTCACACATTTCTGCGAGCTTGCGCTGAGTGATCCCCAGTTCCTTGCGTCTGTTGACAATGATATTCACTATCTGAGCAACAGTTTCAGATTCCTTCAGATAACTTTCTGTTTTTATATCAAGATACTCTTCATCTTTCATACGCAAAAGTATAGCATAAATGCGCCCAGCAAAATGATAGACATGGATTCAGAAGTATTGTCATTGCTTCTTGCAGGATTCATTTTTGAACAGTTTGTTAAGAGCTTCTCTGCTCATAGATTTTCTTTGATAAGAACTCTACTCGTTGACTCCATAACATCCTTGTAATTCAGGCTCAAATATTCCAAGATTATCCAGCCTTATCCAGGGCCTTCCTTTCGATGCTCTTGAATTGATTCTCTCTTACTGTAATAATTTAACAAATACAGTCATACGTTTGGCACCTTATGAGAGGCAGGTTCCTCTCGGGGGGATTATTTTGTTGAATCTATCTAAAAAAGGAAGAAAAAAAGGTTTTACAATTGGAGAGCTTTTGATCGTGGTCGCGATCATTGCTATTCTTTCTTCAATAGCGATCCCTACTTTAAACAAAAATTCGGAAAAAGCACGGGAAGCATACGATGTTTATACTATGCGTCAGGCTGCTTCCGCAGCGATCCACCTGTTCTATGCCGGCGTAACTGATAAAAATAGTGCACTTGCGGCCGGACTAAGCTGGTCTTCTGATGGTGGCAGAGCACGTAACAATGCATACGGTGCATATGACCCGAGAACCGGAAAGATCTATGCCAGCAGAAATTTACTTCCGGCAGCTGTAAAAACGTATGGCAAAGGTACTACTGTCAACGGTGGAACCAAATATTCCATGGGTAATAAATATGGATCGTATAAAGCTGATGCGGATTATACTAATGCAGTTGTCATGATCTCACTCTACCCATATGGAGATCCTCCATATGCATTAATATACTGGAAGAATAATAAGAACAATACCCAGTATGTTGGCGGCGAAGACGGTAAAAATGTTCCCAAATACAGTATAAAGATTAGTTTTTTGTGATCCTCTGTCACTTCAATTCAATGATTTCTGTACCGGCTTTGCCTAGTTTGATATCTCATACCGGTCGAAAGCCCTTATGGAACATAGTCCCAGTTACACCAACTGAATTAGTCCTCCGTATTTGCCTCTTCCTGATTCAGCGAATACGGGAATTCAGGAGTAATACAGTATGCCATTGACAACGATTCAAGCAGTAGAAGAACATCTTTAACCTGGACTGCATTCCCAGAATAAATATCTACTGGTGAATTCTCTATTATTTTTTTTGCCTGCACGAAGTTCTTGTTCGTAATCTTTGAAATAGCTTTAACCGCTGCTATTGTTGCGATATTTCCTTTAGACAAAGATATGACATAAACAGTATCATCTTCCTGTTCAGGGTCTATGTAAGTTGTTGCCCAACCCCATCCGCAATTTGGGCAGGTCATCCCAACGGGTTTATTAGGATCGATGGGAAGCATTTCCGCTCCACACTTTTCACATATTATTTTATTGTTCATTTTTTCTTTCCTCCTGGATAAAATTTTATGAATTTGCCTCGATCATTTATGTCGGGTAATTGAGGATTATCTTTTCTTCTGGCAGCCACAAAGTATCTGCCATTCGAATATGCCCATACAAGTTTTGTCGGAGCTTCAACAACAACCCCCAGTTTATTAGCGAGGTTCTGAGCAAATACAACTGTCCTGCATGACTTGTCACTACTGCGTTTTATAATTATCCCTGACAAAAAAGGTCAGATGAGTAAATCAATGTTTATTCTCATCTGACCTACGACAGCGCTCATTTTCCGTGTTACTGTCTTATGAACATTACCCTTTTCCGAGTTCTTTTTTGAACAGTTTGTTTAATGCAACGCCGTCCATAGACTTTTCTTTAATAAGAACTTTGCTCATTGCCTCGATAACATCCTTGTACTTCTCGATCTTTTCCAAAGTTTCCTTATAGATATCATCGAGAACAACCTTCAGTTCTTTTTCGAAAGCGGCTTTCTGAATCATTGTTGGTTCATCGGTATAGATAAGGCCATATGTTTCAGACCATCCGCCTGCTGTCATGGAAACTGTTGCTATATCAGTAGCCTTCTTGATATCGGAAGAGCAGCCGTTTGAAATGTGCTCCGGTCCGAAGAAAGCTTCCTCAGCAGCACGTCCGCCGAAGAGTCTGGAGATATGTTTGCGCATTGCCTGAATATCATAATGGATGATTGCATCATTATCTTTATATCGTACGTAGCCGAGCGTTCCTGTTGCTTCAGGGATGATCGTGATCTTTTCAATGTTTGAATCCGATGTCTCAAGGAAGGAAATGATGGCATGTCCGAGTTCATGAACTGCTGTTCCATGCAGATCATCTTCTGTAATGTTTTCTGGAAGGATCTTTACTTCACCGTCTGAATACAGACTCTCACTCATTTCAGCGACAGTCGGAATACTGTCTATGGTCAGTTCAAGCAGTTTTCCACCTTTTCTGTTTTCAGCATGCTTGATATAAATACGCTGTATCACATTATCAACGAGTCTGCCGTTTCCGACATTTTTAACTGAATGGAAATATGTAAGAAGCAGTCTGACCTGCTTTTCAGCTTTATTATCGATTGTAAAGTTTTCCATCTTGATCTTGAATATCTCATACAGTTCTTCCTCTGAATAGTCAGGGAATTCGAATGTATAACCGATCCTTGATGAAATACCTGGATTAGTGGCAACAAAATCATGCATTTCCTGTGTATAGCCGGCAAATATGACCACAAATTCACCTTTGTGATCCTCCATGGCTTTGATAAGTGTTGCAATACATTCCTGACCATACTGGGCACCGCTGGAATTCTTCTTTCCCACAGTGAGTGAATAAGCTTCATCAATGAACAGCACGCCGCCCATGGCACGGTCGATCATTTTCTGAGTCTTAGGTGCAGTCTGACCGACGTACTCCCCTATCAGATCCTTGGCTGAACACTCAATGAAGGTATCCTTCTTCAGAAGACCAATACTATAGAAAAGTCTGCCTATGATCCTTGCAACAGTAGTCTTTCCCGTTCCAGGATTGCCGAGGAACAACATATGAAGATTGATAGGCGGAACAGGCTTTGAATTCTGCTGCAGTTCAGATCTGAACAAAAGATACTTATCAAGTGCTTTTATCTGCTGCTTAATTTTTGAAAGACCGACCAGTCTGTCAAGATCTTTAAATAGTTTATCTTTGTTTATGGAATAATCACGAAGCTTAACATCTTTTGACAGAACATACTGTGAAGCAACATATCTTGCCAGCTCTTCATTCTTCAACGGTTCAATGTCCCTTGCTGTAGGAAGCCATTTGGCAAGATGAGTCTTGACAGCATCATCCAGCGGATACGGGACCTGAGATTCAATACTTCTGATAATGCGCTCATTATCCCACTGCTTCAGGGCAACGTTATGATAGATACGCTGGAAGTTCTCATGCAGATTCAGGAATTCAGTAACATCCTTGTTATCGCCCATGATAATAACGTAGCGGTTCTCACTCAGTTTGGACAATAGTTTCAATGTATAGTCATTGATTCTCTGTGATTCGGAATCATTTTTACCATTGAGATTCAAAAACTCTCTGAGACCGGTAATCACGTAGAGATGATCCGTCCTGAGATTGCGGTATTTTAGATCACCGCCTTCTGTGTAAGTAACATCACTCCTGGATAAATCATAAAGAGTGATCTGCTTATATTCAGGAGTATAAAGAAGGCCCTGGTCCCAGAGACGGTATGCAATATATTCACAAACAGAATGCTGTCCGCATCCTCTTTCGGCCTTGATCGCAAAATACAATCTCTTTGTCAGGCTTGCTCGTCTTAGCTCTTCTTCTAAATCATCAGGATCCTCAAGACACGACTTCACAAAATCAATATTACTGTTTATCTTTTCACGGTATTCATTGAGAAGCTTGTCTCTTATCTCCAGCTGATGGAAATAGCTTCCGCGTATATGCAGGAACTGGATGTATCCTGCGAGATAAAGCAGGTAGAAACGGTGACCGCTTTCTGAAGACTCCCGTTCTGCTTCTGTCACACTGTATATCTCATCAAGATTCGAACTGGGATTAAAGTAATTCAAACCGACCCGAAGATCTGCATATGGGAAAACATTTGTTGTCGGATACAAAGACGGAACATATCCTGGCAAAAGCGTTTTAACACTTGAAAGCCCTTTATCATCCGTAACATTACTAAGGAACACCTCGCCGGATCTGGCAAGTTTCACTGCCTCGATAATGTCTTTCTGAGAAGCATATTCCAAACCGTTCTTGGGATTCCACAGGTAGTTTACTGACAAATGAAATGAATTGTGTTCATCCGATTCCTGAAGGTGATCGTTATGCCATTTACGATATTGTTTTACTGTCTCAGGGGCAGTCTTAAGTCCATAGGCAAGAGTAAACATGATGTGTACGCTGCAGAAAACCGACGTCTTCGGACATGAATTCTTTTCACAGTCAGCATAGGGAGACTGCTTCATATTGGCTTTCCACTCGTAAACACGTTCACCGGCCTCTTTATTTGCAAAGTTTGCATATTCGAGATAAGCCTCATCACCTATCTGGCGCCAAAGAGCTATCTGCATAGGGACTGTATTGATACCGCACACAGGTGAAAGAACATACGGAAAGACCAGTACCATATACTGGCCGTGTTCACCTTCATCATTCGTTGAGTCTTCCAGTTCTTTCTGCAGATAAATAAGTCCATTGTCATATAGAAAACAAAAGTAATCGCAAAGATGTGACGGATAGTATTTGATCACATCCAGATCCCATGGAAGTTTAAAATCAAAGTAACGACTCATAGGCCATATTATATCAAAGTATTAAATTGAAGACAGTCTGTTTTTACTGAATATACTAATAATGAAATACTAAAAAAACACACATTTGCATATTATCAACAATTGTTTTGCGCAATTATTGCGTATATTAATTTACATATTTGTGCAATTATTGCATAATAACCATAAAGGCAATTCGCAACTCTATTATTAAAAGAAGAATTAAGATGGTTTTAAAAGAATTAAGAAAAGAGAAAGGCCTCACCCAGTCTGAATGTTCACAATACATTGGAATACCATTGCGCACATATCAGAATTATGAAAATGATACAAGGAAAAATAATTCAATTAAGTATCAATATATACTGCAGAAGCTTCTTTCATATGGATACGTTGATGAAACACACGGAATACTGGATATCGAAACAATAAAGAATGCATGTAATAAAGTGTTTTCTGAATATGAAATCTCATATTGTTATCTGTTTGGATCCTATGCAAAAGGAAAAGCAAAAGAAAACAGTGATGTTGATCTTCTGATAAGTACACCGGTCACAGGAATGAAATATTTTGGCTTAGTAGAAAAGTTACGAGTTGAACTCAAGAAAAAAGTAGATGTATTGAATCAGAAACAATTAAATGATAATGAAATACTGGTTAATGAAATACTAAAAGACGGAATAAAGATTTATGGATAACAATAAAAAAGACACATACTATATAGAGAAGATACTAAAAGACACTGTTTTTCTAATTAATCATACAAAGAATTTAACACGAGATAACATTTCAGAAAATGAAGTTTTACTGGATTCAATTATGTTTAGACTAGTTCAAATATCTGAAAACACGAACTGTTTATCAGATGAATATAAAAACAAGCATAACAGTATTGCTTGGCACGATATAAAAGGAATGAGAAACAGAATAGTTCATGAATATGGAGAAGTAGATCTATCAATTATTTATGATACTGTAAAAACAGACATTCCTATGCTATATGAATTCTTAAAAGGCCAAAATAAATAGAAGAGAATTAAGTTAAAAAAAAGCACCCTCGAAGGGTGCTCATTTCATTTCTTTGTATTGTATGGTGGGCGATCTTGGATTCGAACCAAGGACCCCAGTCTTATCAGGACTGTGCTCTAACCAACTGAGCTAATCGCCCTTATATACAAAAAAGCCTTAACGACTGGATAGCAAAGAGAAGAAAGTAGGTTTTTAAAAAAGTTTCTATCAGTGATAGAAATTCGACCTAGGAGTAGTAGAAATCATTCTACGGTTCTCCCTAGAAAGGAGGTGATCCATCCGCAGCTTCCGCTACGGATACCTTGTTACGACTTAGTCCCAATCATTAATCCCACCCTCGGCGACTGCCTCCTTGCGGTTAGCCTATCGACTTCAGGTGTTACCAACTTTCATGACTTGACGGGCGGTGTGTACAAGGCCCGAGAACGTATTCAACGCGACATGCTGATTCGCGTTTACTAGCAACTCCGACTTCATACAGGCGGGTTTCAGCCTGTAATCTGTACTGAGGATAGTTTTACGGATTAGCTCCACCTCGCGGTATTGCAACCAATTGTACTATCCATTGTAGCGTGTGTGTAGCCCTAGATATAAAGGCCATGCTGACTTGACGTCATCCCCACCTTCCTCCTCGTTTTGCGAGGCAGTGTTGCTAGAGAAATCAACTAGCAATGAGGGTTGCGCTCGTTGCAGGACTTAACCATACATCTCACGACACGAGCTGACGACAGCCATGCAGCACCTGTGACAGCTACTGACTTAACAGTTGGATCCCCTTTCAGTTCACTACTTCTGCCATGTCAAACCTAGGTAAGGTTTTTCGTGTTGCATCGAATTAAACCACACGCTCCGCTGCTTGTGCGGGCCCCCGTCAATTCCTTTGAGTTTTAGCCTTGCGGCCGTAGTCCCCAGGCGGAATACTTAAAGCGTTAGCTTCGGCACAGAGAGGGTCGAAACTCCCTATACCTAGTATTCATCGTTTACTGTGTGGACTACCAGAGTATCTAATTCTGTTCGCTCCCCACACCTTCGAGCCTCAGTGTCAGACACAGCCTAGAAGACCGCCTTCGCCACTGGTGTTCCTCCCGATATCTACGCATTTCACCACTACACCGGGAATTCCATCTTCTCCTGCTGCACTCTAGCCCGCCAGTATCGGATGCACCCTCCCAGTTAAGCTGGGAGATTTCACAACCGACTTAATGAGCCACCTACGCTCTCTTTACGCCCAGTAAATCCGGATAACGCTTGCTTCCTACGTATTACCGCGGCTGCTGGCACGTAGTTAGCCGAAGCTTATTCATAAGGTACCGTCATCATTCTTCCCTTATAAAAGAAGTTTACAACCCGAAGGCCTTCATCCTTCACGCGGCGTTGCTGCGTCAGGCTTTCGCCCATTGCGCAAAATTCCTTGCTGCTGCCTCCCGTAGGAGTTTGGGCCGTGTCTCAGTCCCAATGTGGCTGACCATCCTCTCAGACCAGCTACCGGTCACAGTCTTGGTAGGCCGTTACCCCACCAACAAACTAATCGGTCACAGGCCCCTCCACCAGCGCATTGCTGCTTTCATGACCTCTCTTGTGAGAAGCCATCGTATGCGGTATTAGTCCGCCTTTCGGCGAGTTATTCCCCACTCGTGGACAGGTTACCTATGTGTTACTCACCCGTTTGCCACTAGACTCTTGCGAGTCCCGTTCGACTTGCATGCATAATGCACGCCGCCAGCGTTTATCCTGAGCCAGGATCAAACTCTCTAAACCAAACATTAACGTTTGTTAGAACGTTGATCTGCTCTTAAAAGTTTTATCTTCCTTCCGCTATCCAGTTGTTAAGGTGCTCAACAAAGCAAGAAAAATAATATCACAGATTTTTGAACCGTGTCAAATGACGTTTTAGGCACAAAAATGCTTTTTTAACAAAAAATTTTTCTTTTTATTTTTTATGGCACTTTTTTATTTTTTTTCGGGAGAAGCAGGTCTATCCGCGTGCTATCATGTTAGTATCACCTATTAATAGACACAGGAGGTCTCATAAATGTCGATCATCGATCAGGCAGCAAAAGAGCTTTCCGATATCATAAGGACCGCTCCCGCTGATTATATTGAAGTACATCTCTCGGAAACAGACTCCAGTGCCATCCGTTACCGCCAGCAGAACCTGGAAACGATAGGAAAATCATCCTCCCGCGGCGGCAATATCAGGGCACTCGTTGACGGAGGCTGGGGATTTACATGTTTCAATGATATGGACGATCTGAACAAAAAAGTCCAGGAGGTCATCCATCAGGCCAAACTTGCATCCGGGCCTAAGATCAAACTGGCTGATGTCCCCGTAGTAAGGGATACCGTCAAGTCAGAGTACGACCCTACTACCGTTTCTCTCTCAAGGAAGAAGGAGATCTTCGACCGCTACAACTCACTCATCTGGGAGACTCCTTCGATCCAGTCTTCATCTTTAAGATACGCTGACGGACATAAACGTCAGATATTCCTCAACTCCGAGGGTTCCTTCATCACCCAGGAGCGCTCCGATATCACCGTCGGCATGATGGCTGTCGCCAACAAAGGAAACGATGTCCAGCAGGCCAATATCTCCATCGGCAACATCGGAAACTTTGAAGAGATGACTTCCCTCGACGACGAGATCGTCGATACTACTAAGAAAGCTGTACAGATGCTCGAAGCACCTAAGATCAAGGCCGGAGAATACACCGTGGTCTTGGACCCGGTGCTGGCAGGAGTATTCGTACATGAAGCATTCGGACATCTTTCCGAAGCCGATTTCACCTATGAGAATGAACAGATGAAAGAGCTCATGGTGCTTGGCAAACGTTTCGGCGAAAAACATCTCAACATCGTTGACGGAGCCAAGGTTCCAGGACTGCGCGGTTCATATAAATATGATGACGAAGGCGTCGAATCCAATAAGACCTATTTAATAAAGGAAGGTATCCTTACCGGCAGACTTCACTCCAGTGAGACAGCCGCTAAGATGAATGAACCGGTCTCCGGCAATGCACGATGCGTCAGCTATCATTTCGCACCCATCGTCAGGATGACCAACACCTATATCGAACCTCAGGACGCCACTCTCGACGACCTTCTGTCCGGTATCGAGGAAGGCGTCTATGCCAAGAACTGGTACGGCGGCACCACCAGCATGGAGATGTTCACATTCTCTGCCGGTGAAGCCTATATGATCCGACACGGTAAGATCGCTGAGATGATCCGACCGGTAGTCCTTTCCGGCAACGTCTTCACTACCCTCGGCAACATCGATGCCGTCGGCAATGACCTCGATATGAATGAAGGCGGAGGCTGCGGCAAAGGCGGGCAGTTCCCGTTGCCGGTATCCAACGGCAGTCCTCATATCCGTATCCGACACTGCCTGGTAGGAGGTGCATAATCATGAAAGATCATTCCAAACTCATCGACGATATCCTTTCACTTTGCAGAGACAAGACCGATGAATGCGATGTGGTTGTCTCAACCGGTTCATCGATTCCCGTCGAATATGAAGCAAACCGACTTAAGAACATCCATTCCAAACAGTTCCAGAGCGTCTCTTTACGCGTGATAAAAGACGGAAAACTGGGCATCGCTTCCACCGATATCCTTGATGACCCCAAGTCTCTGGTCGATAACGCCATCGAAAGCGCTTCCTACGGATCCAAAGTCAGTTACACATTGCCTGATTCCGCATCATACCCCTCGATAGAACTCTACGATAAAGACGTCGAAGCCGTGACCATCGATCAGATGGTCGAATGCGGCAATAAACTTATCGAGACCATCACGAAGCTCGATC
>JAEEGI010002913.1_pt1 | contig 41306 bp, 35 predicted proteins | sample 8958751 | NCBI WGS metagenome assembly JAEEGI01 (sample SAMN16246545, study PRJNA631951) | gut metagenome | biome: gut microbiome; feature: rumen; material: KS-attached | host: Bos | place: Iran: Karaj | collected 2018-10 | reverse complement strand
CTCAGCCTTTACTCTATAGCTAAGATTTCCGCCATTTCTCTCATGCCATCCCTGATAAAATCCATCAACACACAGACGGCAGAAACCCTGTGCAAATTTCGAATCCAAAACCTTCATTTTTCATATCTCCTTTTATAAATCAGGCTCTCTTTGAAAGAACCTCTTTTTCATATTTTGCGCAATCTGCAAACCAGTCTTTTTCAAGAGCTACGCCCTTAGACTCGCAGTAGTAATCCCAAACATCACCAAACGGCATCATCTTGAGCTGCTCCTGAAGTGACATGAGCTCTGTGAAATTGCAGCTATCCTGAAGCTGTGTAAACTTATCCATTGGCTGAAGCTCAGCGTACATAAGTGCCTTAAGGAAGTTTCTCATGCCGTTTGTCCAAGCAGAAATTCTGTTGATGCTGGCATCAAAGTAGTCCATTCCAATATAGAATCTGTCAGCTCCATTTCTAACGATCTCCTGAGCAAGGTCTCTTGCATCGTCGTTGAAGATAACAACGTGGTCTGAATCCCAGCGTACAGGACGGGATACGTGAAGTGCCATCTTATCGTTGAAAAGAAGCATTGAAGAAAGCTTATCTGCAACGTTCTCTGTTGGATGGAAATGTCCTGTATCAATGAGACACATTACGTTATTCTTGGCAGCATAGTTCATATAGAACTCGTGGCTTCCAACTGTATATGACTCAGCACCGATTCCAAACACCTTGGACTCAACAGCAATAGCAACCTTAGACTTGTCGTAATCTATAGAAAGAATCTGATCAAGAGAATCCTTAAGTCTTGCTCTTGGAGCCTTTCTGTCACCTGGTACGTCCTTAAGTCCGTCAGGAATCCAGATATTCATCATACAGGTCTGACCTGTCTGCTCTGCAAAATACTCAGAAATTCTGATGCAGGCCTGACCATGTCTGATCCAGAACTGTCTGATCTCCTCATCTGCAGATGATAATGTAGCTACATCTGACTTAGGATGGCTGAAATATGTAGGATTGAAGTCAACTCCAAGTCCTCTTTCCTTGGCAAACTCTGCCCATTTCTTGAAATGTTCTGGCTTAAGAGCATCTCTGTCAGCCCACTCACCATCTTCAAAAATTGCATAGGAAGCATGGAGATTTATCTTGTGCTTACCTGGCACATATGAAAAAGTCTTATCCATATCAGCCATAAGCTCCTCTGGAGTTGTAGCCTTGTATGGGTAATTACCTGTTGTCTGAATACCACCTGTAAGAGGTCCCTTCTGGTCGAAACCAATTACATCATCCCCCTGCCAGCAGTGCATTGAGAGCTTGATATTAGAAAGTGCTTCTAATGCCTTATCTACATCAACACCAATCTCTGCATAACGTGCTTTTGCGTCTTCATATCTTTCCTTAATTGTCATATTCTTTCCCCTTTCTGACAAAATATCCTCTTAAATAAGAGCATACTCGGAATATTTCAATTATTTAAGGTCGGCAAAAAACAAATTTTACGTCCTTTCTTGCAATTTATCATCCGAGCTATTATCATCAGAAGTATGATTATGAACATCTTGCAAACCTAGAGGAATTCGCGTTTGCAATAATTCAAAAGGAGAATATAGATTATGGAATTCATCGAAAACGAGTATCTGAAAATAGGCGTTGCTGAGCACGGCGCAGAGCTTAGCAGCATCTTTGACAAAAAGAGAAATAAGGAACTTCTCTGGCAGGCTGATCCTAAGTTTTGGAACAGACATGCACCTATTCTTTTCCCATTTGTTGGAAATGTGGTAAATGACGAGTACAGATATAAAGGAAAGACATATCACATGTCATCACATGGCTTTGCCCGCGATATGGACTTTGATTTTGCTGGTAAAACTGAGGATAGCGTCAGCTTCTCTCTCAAGGCAACTGCTGAAACCAAAGAAAAATACCCATTTGATTTTGAGCTTGTTGTAACTCACAAGCTTGACGCCAATAAGGTTAATGTAATCTGGGAAGTTAAGAACCTTTCTGACTCAGACCCCCTTTACTTCTCTATCGGAGGACACCCGGCATTTAGATGTCCTATATCTGATGGAGAGAAAAGAACTGACTACAAGGTTAAGTTTGACGGCGCTGGTGACAACCTTGAATACGTCCTTATTATACAGGCAACAAGAGAAGTAGATTTTGAAAATCCTAATCCTCTTACTCTTAAGGATGGATACCTTGATATCACTGAGCACCTCTTTGATAAAGATGCTCTTATCTTTGATAACAATCAGGTTAAAAAAGTCAGCCTCTGCACACCAGACGGTAAGCCTTATATCACTTTAAGCTGCCCAGATTTCCCATCCTTTGGTCTTTGGTCCAAGCCTACAATAGATGCAGAATATGTCTGCCTTGAGCCTTGGTTTGGAAGATGTGACAACAAGGGCTTTAGAGGAGAGCTTCCAGAAAAGTACGGCGAGCAAAAACTTGACGCTGCAGCAGCCAGAACTATCTCCTATGAGATCACTGTATCATGAACAGCAAGCTGATAGAGCTTCTTAGTACAATTACAGACGAGGAACAGGCTATTTTAGATGGTGAGCCTTACATAAATCGCGAGCTATACTATAGCCCAGATACAAAGACATCCGACACCATCGACTCAGCCCGTGTCCTTCAGAACGGCAAGCTGATCGACATGCGTCCTCACGTGCGTTTTGTGCACTTTCCGCTCCACACTCACAACTATGTGGAATTCATCTACATGTGTCAGGGAGAGACTGTTCACATCATCGACGGGCAGCGCATAACGCTCCATCAGGGCGACCTGTTGTTCCTCAATCAGCATGCGAGGCAGGAAATCCTTCCGGCAGGTGAAAATGATATTGCAATCAATTTCATGATACTTCCGGAGTTTTTCGATACCTCTTTTGCCATGCTAGAGCGCGAGGAATCGCCTCTCAAGGACTTCCTCATAAGCTGCCTTACTCAGAAGGATATTGGTGGTAACTTCCTGTACTTTGGAGTATCAGGCATTCCACAGATTCAGAACATCATGGAAAATCTTATCCTGAATATGCTGCCTTCATCTCAAAATGGACCACTAACCCCGTCCCCCTGGTCCACTGGCTCAATCAATCAGGTTACGATGGGGTTACTGTTTATGACTCTTTTGCAACACACAGATACAATTCGTGTATCCAGGAGATCTTTTGAGCAGGAAATCATGTTTGGACTTCTGAGATATATAGATGAACAGTATAGAGATGCTTCTCTTTCAGAGTTTGCCAGATCTGTAGATGAGGATGAATACGTCCTTAGTCGTATCATCAAAAAATCTACCGGTAACACCTTCAAGGAGCTTTTGCAGAATAAGCGCATGAACAAAGCCTGCGAACTACTTAAAAACACCGACATATCAATCGCTGATATATCTGTGTTGACAGGTTATGATAATACAAGCTTCTTCCACAGGCTTTTTCGCAGAACCTACGGCTGTAGTCCCAGAGACTACCGCCTAGAATCAAAATAAGTAATACAAAAGAGCTACTGCCATGACAGTAGCTCTCTTTATATCCAAATCTATTAATCTCTTGGCCTCATATAGAAGTTACCCATTACTTCCTCTGTTCTGATGGAGTTAACAAAGGCATGTGGGTCTAGCTCCTGAATCATAGGAATGAGCTTTCTGGTATCAGAAGCACTAACAATGGAATAAACAATCTTCTTGTTCTTGTGTCCAAAGGAGCCTTCACCATCAATGAGTGTTGCTCCGTGTCCAGACTGATTATAGATCAGTTTGCAAATCTCATCAGGTACATCTGTGATAATAAACAAAGTCTTCTGCTGGTAGGTTCTATACAGGATATGAAGAGCCTGAGTTGAAACATACTGGAAGATCATGGAGTAAAGCGCTTTATCCCAACCAAACAAAAGTCCTGCAATAGCCAGCAAAACAACGTTACCTGCAAGGATTATAGGGAAGGCATCGATTCCTTTTCTCTGTGATAAAAAGATAGAAATGAAATCAGTACCACCACTTGTAGCATCCACATCGAGGCACATTGTGATGGCAACTGCATTAACAATACCACCAAAAACTGCTATCAGAAGCGGATCGTGTGTAACTGAATGAACTGGCAGAATATCGACGAATACACCGTTCATCAGTACCATAATAAGGGAAAAAAGTGTAAACTTCTTGCCTATAAATCTGAAGCCTATATAGATAGGGATCGCATTTATAATCAGATTGACAGGAGTATAGGGGATAGTCAGATTAAAATACTTCTCCGCCACACGGATAATGATGATCGTAAGTCCCTGTGCTCCACCCGGATAAAGACCTCCGGCATTGATAAATGTCAGGATGTTCATCGCCATGATAAAGGCTGCAACGATTACCACAATAAGGCGAATCAGATCCTTTCTAAGAGTGAATACAATTTTCTTTTGTCTGTCTGACATAGAATTCTCCAACAACACATTACTTTGACCCTCATTTGAGCCAAAGACGATTGTAACACATGATTTTCCTCTCTCCTAGGCTTTTTCGCAATGTATACAAGTATGTGATTATTCTTTTTTCCACAGGAGGCTAAGGTCTTTCTTTCTCTCTGTTTCCATATCCAGTTTGATACTAGGTTCCCCTATGATTCCCTCTTCTATTCCGGCATATATTTTGGCGCCCTGACACTTGAGTACTTCTCTTGGGATATTAACAATAGCCTGCGCCTGCTGCCCTGGAAGCATAGTCTTAAGATCAATATTAAGTCTGTAGACCATCATGCCCTCAGCCTCTGTACCTGCTGCCGCGCGAACACCCTCTTTTCCTTCAAAAGAAATACCACTTTCCTCTGGAAGGTCCAGATAAAGACAAGGCACGCAGTCGAAGTAAATAGGACATACGCCATCGTTAGTAATAGTAGCTGTAAGCTCAACCGTATCTCTTCCAATAGATTTTCTGATGTTAAGCTCGCTTATCCTGTATCTGTAGCCCACATACTTGAGAATGGAATCTGCTGCCTCTAAGAACTCCAGCTTCTCTCTCTTGGTATAAGGAACCATTGGTCCGATAAAGCTCATATGAGACTTCTGCAAAAGAGCTACTGTCTGATCATAGTCTTTATCAAGCATAGTACTGATAGGTACTGAGCTTGCAAACTCTCCGCCTACAGGTGCTGTGTTCCATATCTCAGGAACAGCCTTAAGCGCACCGGTCTCACCTGTTTCATTGAAATCGCCCCCCTCTTCTATCCACTTGAGCCAGATGCTGGTATCGTGGCTGATTCCAGCCATGTCATTATATACACCGCCTCCGTCAGGAAGCTCGTTAAATGGTCTTCTCATGAGGATTTTGCAGTAATCGAAGTTGTCAGCGTAGTGCTTAACATACTGTGCTCTCACATCAGCAAGTGGCATCTGAGGAATCCCCGCCATGTAATAGGTGTGCCACTCTCCCCAGTGTCCAAGGCTTCCAAGCTCCACATAGGATAAAAGAGAATCCTTCCTGAAGTGATCCGCTATCTCTTTTATCACCTTTTCATGCTCTGCAATGAACACCTTGTTGTTGTAATCAGGGCAATATCCCTTTCCGTACTGCATATCATAAAACTCGCCATCCCCGGTCTTGTCGTAGAGCCACTGAGGAATGTCCATGTGCTCCTTGGGGCCTGGTTTGTCACACACAAATCTGATGACCACGTTCTTACCAAAGTCGCGCCATCTGTCCAGATTGTGGAACTTATCATAGAGATCCCAGTTGTACTTGCCTTCTTCTGGCTCAAGATCGGCCCAGGTAATCTCGCAGTATACAAGGCTTGACTTCTCGCACAAACTGATACTGTTAGTATCGGGAGCATAACCGATATAAGGATTCATAACAGTTTCTGTTCCCTCTTTGTACTTGTAGGTAGTTCCAGTCAGATTCCTGATATACATTTGATACCCTCTTATTCCTGCACCTATTACCATTGCCAGGATCAGGAAAAAAATAAACCCATTCTTTTTCATACTATTCCTTTACTAATTATCCGTTATATTCGCCATTGTACTGAATAAGCGTAATGTCTTTTACCTTAGGGATGTCCCTTATTCTCTCTTCAAAGACAAGGTTCTGATCCTTACAGAACACCTCAACAGCCATTTCTGTAATATCGCCACGCATAGTCCTTGACTTGATAAAATGCTTATTCTTGCCAAAGGCCCTTATGATCTCATCCCCTGTTTCCGTACCTTCATAGTGAATAACGGCGATATACACATTGCCCTTGGATGGCTTCGAATAAAATATTGCTAACATTATTATAACAATAATTGATGCAATAAGGGTAAGGGCATACATACCAGCACCTGCAGTTATTCCTCCAGTGATAGACCAGAACAGGTAAAAGAGATCCAGCGGGTCTTTTACAGCAGTCCTGAATCTTACAATAGAAAGCGCACCTACCATACCAAGAGAAATAACGATATTGGTACTGATGGCCAGTGTTACCATACAGGTCAGGACGCACATACCGATAAGGGTAACAGCAAAGCTCTTGGAAAATACGACTCCTGAGTAGAACTTTTTATACACAAGGAATATCAGTATTCCCAAAACAAGTGCCGTAAAAAGTGATAACGCCATCTTCCATACATCTACCTGAAGGTAAGTGTCTGAATTTAGAACCGAATTCTTAATAAAATCTCTTACGCTCATACTCTTCTCCTATATGTCCCACTATCACAGAATATATTTCTCATCGCGGTAATATACCGGTTCTCGTAAATAGGCTGTCTTATCACAACAGATCACAAACTTGGATGCAGCTGTCAGTTCGCTGCTTCTTGGAGGAACCATATTCCTTACAATCTGAGGAAGAAACTCCGTATACTTGACCTCCATTATCAGCTTGTCACTATCTATAGCATTAAGTGTTGGCAAGCTATCATCAAATATATCGTAGCCTCCGATGGCAGCCCTCACTCTTTTGTCAAAGGTTATTCTCACAGTTCCCTCATCCATGATAAAAGGGGTTCTCTCATAGTCCACTATCACCCTTGGCCTCATGACATTGGAAATACACTCAATGTAGAATTCCCTAAGGAGCTGATCCTCACTCTCCAAAAGAAAGCTATAGTCGCCCTCCAAAATCCTGTAGACTTCGTCCCGGGACAGACTTGCAGCTTCTTTATATATGTACTTGTCTACTTTCTTTTTGCGTTCCAGCTTAATACTCTTATCTGAATAGTTATATATCCTGATACGGTACTTCCTTCTTGCCAGCACGCCCATCTCTTTTTCCTCATAGGCGCTGTTCCAGTAATCATCGAAGTATAGGCTCCTTATGAGATACTCCCCATCTCTGGCATTTGGATCAAGTCTGAAATAGGGAAGCATCCGTATTCGCAGCTCATCGTATTCAGGATAGCTTATAAGATACTTAAGCTCATGCCGGTATTGTTCCATACTCACCACTCACTCTGTAACTTCGTATACGCTTATGCTTCCATCAAGATTTACATAGAAGCACTTTGTTCCATATACCTTGCCATCCTCTGTTTCATAGTAGTCAAAAGCATCCTGTCTGTAGCCACTCTCATTGGTAGCATAGGCCTTGATAAAGTACTCTCCTGCAGGAAGTGCCACCTCAGAAAAAGAGTTCCACTCACCCTCATAGGAAGTAACAATATCTTTACCCTCAAGGTCTCTTGAAATAATGACCTTGTATACTATATCTTCCTGGTCAAAGTCATAGCTAAGGTCCCAGGTATAGTTCATTCTAATGCCGCTAAGCTCCGGATCTCCTATATAAAATGGCATAGGCTTTTTAAGTGACTCCAGATACTGTTGGTAGTATTCCTCCACCAGATCAGGGAGCTTATCTATAATCTCTTTATACTGTTCCTCTGTAATTAGTACTTCGTAGAGATCAGGTTCTGCAAACTCGTAAGGATAGACTATTTCACTATACTCACTAACCATTTTCTCTAATCTGTCCTTACTAAGGTACTGCCTTAGATCCTGGATTGCTGCATCGAGTTCCTCCCTGAACTTGTCAGATTTAAGGCATCTTTGGAATAGGATATTGCCCCAATAGTTACTTACTCCTCTTTCCCAGCTTTCTGCTTCCGAACGTCCTAATATCTCATTTTCATTTTTTCTAAAAACAGCATCCAAATCCCACAGATAGAAATACCATTTATCACCGTTAAGAGAGCTGTATAGATATGAGTTTCTGCTCTGGGTATCATAGTTACCTGTCAAGATGTTAAAGGCCATCCAATAGGTAAGATTCTCCATGTCAAAATACTCATCTATTACTCTTTCTATAGGAATTCCATTATCATTAACAGCCTCAAGCATTTCAATCAGCTTGGAGTGATCATCATTTCCTTTTATCTCAAGGTATTCTTCAAATTTCTTTTGATCATACCTTCCATCAGTAGTAAGTCTTATAACGTCCTCATATCTGTAGAACTCAAAGAAATTTATCTTGTACAGATTACCGGCTCTATCAAGACCATGGGTCCTGAGTGCCGTCTTATTAAGCTGTTCTACCTGGGTGTACAGGCCATAGTCTTCAAAACCTGTATCCTCCCCGTCAGTAAGGTCATTTACATACAAATGTACAAACTGCGTCCTAAGGCTCATAAGCTGATCTATTCCTGTAAGAAGATCAAAGCCAAGCTTATTTCTGAACCTGAGGCCATCAGTCATATGCTTATTGAGAGCTATTGTAGTTTGTCCATTCCATGAACCCATATTAGGCTTGAGCTCAATCTTGTAGTTCTTCTGAGGGTTACGGCTGGAGGTCTGACCTCTTATCTGAACTGTAGCATTGGGAGCAGTCTCTCCATACCCAAGGTTTCCTGCAGGGATTCCACTTTCTGTTCCCACCTGCAAAAGAGCTTCCACCTTATATCTTTCTACGCCCATTTCATCATAGTCGTAGGCAGAATAAGTGTTGATCTCTTCCCAGGTATGGTTAGTGCCTTCGGATACATTTCCCTCTCTAACAGTCAGATACATAGTGATAACGCTGTTGTTATCATCATATATGAGTTTCTTGTCCCTAAGATGCTCATAGTCAGTATCATCCTGACTCTTCCCGCCATCTACCATGTTACTTACAACCTGCGAAGCAATTTCTGCAGCAGAAGGTGTTTCTGTATTTATCTGCACCTGTTCAATTTCACCCTCTTTTTCCGGGAAAAAAGTATCTTTAATCAAGGAATAGTTACTGCCAATCAGCATAACGATTCCCAAAAAAACAAGAGCCAGTATGATCTTCAGAGTATCTTTTTTCATAGACTACGCCTCTTTTTCTCCAATGAAAGAAAATACATATAAAGCTTGGTTCCAAGTCCCTTTTTGTGCACTGCCATGATAGGCTGAGCACTCAGTATGTGATACGGAAGCCTCTTGGTATAGACCATCAGCCTGTTTATTGCATATATCAGATAGATGATGCTGCCAAGAGCAAAGGCAAAACCGTAGTATTTGGCCTCAAAAAACAATGATGCCAGAGAAAACGCTGTTGTAGTTACCGCAAAGACAATATTTGCCTTCATGGCATCCTCATAGGCTGTAAAGTACATTAAAACCAGTGTAAGGACATTGGCTACAGCGTAGGCACCGTATCCAACGCACAGTATCCTGAAATACCCTTCCATAAGAGCATCAAAGCCAAGTGGAAGTCTTTCCAGTATGATAAGTCCAACACCTAAAATGAACGCAGTTCCATAGAACTGTCTTCTTGCTGTGTAGATAAGCTCGTGGTCCAGAACCGTCAGCATCTCTTTTTCCGCCTGCTCTATCTCAAAGATTGAACCGTGACCGTTAAAGAGGTCGTAGTATTTCCTGTATTTGGGATAGAGATTAACCTCTACTGATGCCACGAAATTGATGGTTGTGATCAGTATGGTAAGAAAGGCAAACAGCGCTGAAATATCATGCTCAGGAGCTGCATAAAACAGTCCCTTTATCCTGTGCCCGATTCCTCCAAACCAGGCAATTACCAGATGGGCGAAAAGACCTATATTGCTGGTAAGACCTATGACCATAAGGTCTGAATACTCATCAAACCATGGCAGGAAGTCGAAAAAGTTCTTCTGCGAATTAGGGAAAAATCCATATAGTAAAGCCATATCGAGAGTCATCATGACTCCGTAGCCAAAAACAACGCTAATAAGCATCAGCTCTATGCTTCCGCCATAAAAGTATCCGCCAACCTGCGCCGTCACAACGGCAAGAACAATTGAAACAACATAAGATAAGAGAATTCCTCTGTAGTCCTTGATTGCCGACAGATAATTCATCTCCGTCCACACGGTTAGAAGCTCTGCAAACAGCATCAGTGCCAGTAGCCCCTGCAGAAACGTAACTCCCGAAAAGAAAAGGAAGGTTCCCCACAGCACTATTCCTGAAGGCAGGAGGAATACCAGAATGCCTTCAAGGGATGGGATTACATCCGCTTCCTTGTGCTCATACAAAAGGTCTGCAACAAATCTGGTCATGACCATAGAAAAGATGCTGCTATAGATCATTGATGCAAGTAGTGAATAGGTAATGATACTGACAAGTAGCTCAGTATTTGGCTTATCAAGCCCAAATCTTTCAGCTATGACCTGAATAGACAACAGGAATATAAAGCCAAGAATCATAGGACCCGCCGTGATCATACCGGTGTATCCGTAGGCTCTTAGCATTGATAATACGCCTGTGGCTTTAAAAAGCTTTTTTAGCTCAAAACCTATTCCAGCCATGAATCATGCCTCTCTGTAAAGAGATGAATACTTCTTCATCATATCTTTATGCTTAAAAAATCTTTCTACTCTCTTTTGCCCCACCATTCCCATTTCTTCTCGTTCCTGTCTGCTTGCGCACATCTTATCCATGGCAATTGCCAGGGCTTCCCTGTGCATAGGTGGTACGCAGTAGCCAGCTGTTCCGTATACGTCATCTGCTTCACCTTCTATCAGCTGTCTGCAGCAGCCAACGTCAGTTGTCACCGCAGGCCTTCTGGCGGCAAAGGATTCAAGTACGCACAGTGGCTGGCCTTCCGAGATACTTGTGAGTATCGTGAAGTCTATCTTGGCCATATACTCAATTACATTGACCTGTCCAACGAACATGACATCAGATAATCCCAAGGTCTTGACCAGGTCATAGCATTCCTTGGCATATTCATCATCATCTGTTCCCCCAAGGATATGGAGCCTTACGTTTTTTCTCATGCTCTTAAGCTCATTAAAAGCATATATGAGAGTTTTGACGTCCTTGATTGGCGCAAGTCTGATAACTGCTGCTATGTCTACAATGCCGTCATCCTCTTTAAGGGGAATATCGCAGAAGTTGTCATAGTGTATTCCGTTTGGAATAACTCTGCATCTGTCATGATCTGCTCCCAGCTCCTGCTGTATCTTGCTGGCATTTCCAAAAAGACAGGTTATAAAGGTTGCTCTTCCGTAGATAGCATCAGATAACATGTAAAAGAATCTTATCCAATGCCTCTTAAACTCGGGCACTACCCATCTGGCCCTTATTATTTCTTCTTCTCGCTCTCTTGAATAAATACCATGCTCAGTGAGGATTACTTTTTTACCTGTAACAAAATTGGCAAGGGCTGCAAGAAGTCCGCCGTAGCCGGTACAAACTGTATGGTATATCTGAGCCTGTGGAACTTCACTCTGTATTACATGAAGAACCGGTATTAGCATCGATCTGATGGTGTAAAAGATATCCGCAAAGGCCACATATGGGTATTTTTCCTTACAGAGCTCCGTGAGTATATCAAGGAAGTCGTCGCTCATAAGAAAGCTCGCGGGGTTATATCTTTTGACCTGAAACATATCAAACAAAACGTTCCAGTCAGGTTTATTACAGTCAATAAAGTGCTTAATGGTTTCTCTTTCTTCTTCCGTTAATTTGAACTTATCTTTTTTTCTGGGCTTGATGAGAAGCGCATCATCCAAAAAGACTTCGTGTACCTCTTTGACATTATCGGGGAGCTCATACTTAAACCGCCCTTTGTCTGAAGCTTTGGCGCCAATGACCCACAACACAAATTCATGCTGAGGAAGTGCTTTTATGTAGTTGTGAGTCCAGGAGGACACACCACCAAAGGTATATGGATAGCTACCCTCCAAAATAAGGCAGATTCTCATGTAAATTACTTACTCCTTATTATTGTCACCTTGCTTGACTGAGCCTTTAAAAGATAAAGTGTGTCGTTAAGCTTTATAAGCTCTCCGCCATATGCATTATCAAGTCCGCCCTTATTGGCTCTGATGAGGTAATATGCACTGTCTATAAGTCCCTTGTCCGTGAGGCTGATACTGTCAGTCTCTACTTCGTACGCCGGGATCAGATTTACATACCTTTGTACTGCTCCGGCCATCTCTGAACCTGTCAGATGCCTGATATCTACTGCAGATTCATCAACCCATCCCATGTAGTCATCAAGATTGGCCTTAAGTACTTCCCAGCCAAGATCTGCTCCTCTGTCCTCATCAAGAAGATCATCAGGATGCATGAAGTGCGAGCTTACAAAATGAAGATTCATCTCAGCAAAAGCTGTAATACGCATGTAATCATCAAGGATTCCGCCGGATACTATTCGCGGAGTCTCTACAATTCCGTCCTCAGCTACTGTAAATTCCTGAACGTATTCATCTGGACCTTCCAGATAAATACTGGCAATACACTTGATCTGAGGGAAATCCACTCCCAGCATCTGTCTTCCTTCGGGAGATAATACGTCTGAAGGTGGAACATACACGGTCATGTCCTGTGTAGGAAACATGCTGGTAGAAAACCTTATCAGCTCCTTTATTGAGGAATTCATTGTCTTGTAATCATCCCAGGTCTTATAGCCAAGCTCCTGGTTGTAGACAAAGTTATCAAGGCAGAGGGGCTGATGGTTATAGCCATGATATCCAAGCTCGCCTCCCTGATTAAGGAGCATATTTCCGTAGTAGTAATAGTTAGCCGTACTTTCGTTGGCCTTAAGCTCTCCCTTAGTCGTATCCTGATAGGTCTCGATAATAAGGCCTGTGTACTCGATGTTATGGTCTCTTCCAAGTGAAAGCATATCGGGCCACCACACTCTTGAGTAAAAGTCTGCTATTCCCATGTTGTAATCTCTTTTGACATATTCACCATTACCAGCAGGAACTGGTGATGGGAAGTCATCGAGATAAAAGGTTGAAGCATTTATCACAGGGTAAATAAAAACATCATCTAAAAGAGTGTATGCACTTGAAAAGATTCCTCTGTAGGCTTTTTCTGTATATCCAAAGTTGCAGACAACAAATCTGCCCTTCTGATAATCTCTTGCCCAAACAAGTGGAACTGTGTCATCTGCAGTGTGGGCATATACTGTAGCATCTGAGTCCAGTACAACAGACAGTGATGATTCATAGCCGTCTATTATGGGATATGTACGCTGAGCCCCCAGCATATAGCCTTCTTCTGATACGAAGTCATCTACTTTGGCGTAATTGTTTGAAGAGCTCACAATTCCAAGTTTATCTGAGATAAATTCAAAATTGGAAGACCTGAAGGGGGTAATTCCAAACAAGAGCCTTCCTCCATCGCCAACCCAGCCTGTCATCTTGGTTATATCTTTTCCAAGTATCTCCAGATTACTCATAGCCAGTACAACACTGTTATATTTAGAGATGACCTTGTCTATGTCCTGCGTATTTTCCCCGATGTTCATTTCGTCGTGGGATACTCGCATATCAGTAAGTATCTGATCATAGATCTTAAGAGCCTTTTCACTGGTAGCATCGCCTTCTTCCCAGATAACGAGGCATTTACTGGTGCTGCCAGTCTTTTTGTCATTTGTTATCTTGTCATCCGTAAGGAGAGCCATATCCGAAGCCGTTCCCTGATACAGGATTCCAATTCGCTCTATCAAAAGAAGCGTGAAAATAAGGATAAATCCAAAGGCTACCAGAATCAGCTCATGAAATCTCTTTGTCTTTTTCATGCGCTGCTCTCCTTTTGAGAATCATCCCACAGACTTATCAGATCTCTGATTCCTCTGGAATAATACTCATTACTGTTCTTAACCTTTGTTACCATTTCTCTTAGCTCTCTGCCGGAACCAGTCTCGTAGTAGTATCTGAATCTAAGCTTAAAGCACCTGTCGTCATCAGGGCACGCTTTCTCCATGCTCTTAAGCGCTTCATCAGCAATAGAAAACTGTTTATTACTAAGAAGAGCCACTATAAATCTCTCATAGGTCTCAGGACTTGGATTTCTGTTGACCTTTTCCATCAGAAGCTGCATCAGAGTGTTCTTCTGAATTTCCAGAAGCTGACCCTGAATGATATCACTTGAGATGTACTGCTCAAGGAACATAATGTACTCATCAAGAAGTCCCTCTTTTTCCGGATCTCTTGCATATTCAGAACTGTATTCCTGAAGTCTAAGTTCATAGTCTTTGGACAGCTCCACCATAGCTGTGGTAGCGTAGTGTACAACCTCGACGTCCTCATTCATTCTGGCCTGACTTAAGACTGACAGATAACCTTCTGTATTACTCATGAGAACGTCAAGCATTACTGATCTCTTGGTGGCAGCATCATCCATAATAAGCGCATCCTCAAGAGGAACTACATTCTCTCCCTCTGGAGCTTCTATCATAAGGGACTCCGAGCCTTCCGTATTGTTATGCATTACCTCAAGGTCTTTACTGTTCCTGCCCACAAGATTTCTTTTGACCATAACACTGATAATGACCGCACTAAACAGACCCCAAACAGGAATGCATAAAAGGATCACCCACATAAGGTAATCAATTTGGAGAACATTCTTCCTCTTTAGGAAAAAAGCTATTGCCGCTATTAAAATATGTACGCCTAAAAGCACATATCCCATCAGGTAATGCTCCTATACTACGTTATGAACAATGTCACACTTAAGTCCCATATCTCTAAATCGCTTCAATACGATACCTTCACTGGTCTTATCAACCTGAGCAGCCAAAAGATAAATGTTTCCATCATTTCCGATTCCAACAAGGTCATTGTTCCTGATCTTGGACTGGAACATTTCATCTATCTCTTCAAGGCTCCTATCCTCTCTCTGGATCTTGATCAGCCTGAAGCTCGTAAGTCTGTTATTCATCATTTCCTTCTGAATCTCAAACTGCTGCTTGAAGTACTCTGTCTTGGTAATACCTGTACCTTCCACATAAGTTTCTGCAACCACAGCCTTCTGATAATCCCAAGCCTTGAGAATGAAGTTTTCCATTAGGCCCGCCAGGATTCTTATAAGGTTGGAATAATAGGTGCTTATCTGCAGATACTCAACCTGATAGATCATGATAAGGACAGTTACCATACCTTCGGATTTGATACCTGCCACATAGGTCGGGTATCCTTCCAGCACGTTATTGTTAAACCAGATGTCGTTTTCACTAAGAGTATCCAGAACCTCCTTGTAGTCATCAAGGTTTATTGACTTCTTGAGCACGCGTCCCATCTGCTCTGAGCAGACATTTAGTCTTGCAAATCTGGCATTAGGATCATTGATTGTATAGATGGCAATGGACTTATTATTAAGAACATCCTCCATTACAGGGATTGATTCAGCAAAGATTTCCTCCGGCACTGTGGTACTAAGTCTTTTAACAACATCAAAAATTCGGCCAAATCCGTCTCTACTACCTATAAGGTCAGCTTTATACTGATTCTTATAGTTCATAGCTTCCTGATACAGCTTATTTATAAATACGTTCTCTGACTTAACAGTCTCGCTCTCTTCTTTTACAAAAAGAATGTCCTCTTCTCTTTTCTGCTTGATATATCCGCAAAATGCCGCTGCTACCAAAAGAAGAATAAACGCTACCCAGTTACTGGGGTCATAGAACAGTAAAAGTGCATTGGTGCCAGAGAGCTGATAGGCTACAATAAGCGATATGATCTCGATTATTGCAACTAAAGAGCCGATTCTGGTTCCATACATCAAGGCCATTATCATTACAAACATGAGCCTTACATCGATTACCTTGAACTGCACACTGCCATTAGACATATAGTTATAGGCTTCGACAAATACAGCGCCGCCAATGATCTCTATTGGAACCATTATTTTGCCCCAGCGGCTGAATCTTTTTCTGATTCGTTCTGAGAGTGTAGGCTTCTGATGATACAGCGTCTGGAACTGAGCTATATACGTTTCAAAATCCCAACAGGCATCGTGATGAGCAAACCAGCCGTATATCTCCCTTGCCTTGTTTTCTCCGTGGACAATCTTTCCCTTTATTCCAGATTTGGACAGGGTAATATCTGCATGAGGATACGCTCCAAGAATCTTATTTTTTATTTCTCCATAAGTAGTCCTTGCGCCGCTCTTTAGATATATCTTTTCAAAAGAAATCTCTTTATCTGACTCTTTGGTCTCAGGCTCCCAATCTGCAAAAAGGCGCGTCAAAAAATCTGCAAGATCCGCCGGCTTTAAGAAATAAGCCACTTCATCTTCCAGAGATTTGATCTCAACCTTTTCTTTGTTCTCTACGCTGTGCAAAATACGGCACCAATAATCCTCACGATTAAAAGCACTCAGAAGATAAGGCGAATATATAATTTTGACATCGATGTGGTAAGTCTCTGCATAGTATCTGCAGATATTTTCTGTGGAATCAAAAATGATAGAGTCACTGTTATCAACGTCAACAAGTGCCTCGTCAGAAACAATATAGATAAACTGCTTAACATGGTGCTTCTGGCTAAGTGAAAAAACGCGCCTAAGCTCCTCTATTTCTCCGACCTCATTAGAATCTCTAGTAAGAGTTCTGGAGAAAAACATTACTCGCTCAAAGCCGTAGGTATCAAACAACCTACGGAATTTGGCTGACATTACAGGCTGATCAAACCAGGTTATGCTACCCTCTTTATTGGCGTCACGAGTACAGTCACATACCACTACCATATCTCCATGGCATGCGACAGATATCTCATCTTTTCTAAAATAACTCGTGTTGCCTACTAATAGCGTATCCATAACGGCTTTAATCCTCAGGTAAACAATTAGCTATGCAATATCGATAGTATCCTTTATTTTATTTCGTCAACTTTGCCTGAATACTTTAGTCTGTATATTCTTTTTAATGATTCATTAATTCTGTCTTCTGTAATAACTCCATTCTGAACAGCCTCCAGTACTCCCTGGTAAGCCTGCTCAAAGTCCGCTGGAAGGAAAAGCATATCTGCTCCTGCTGTGATAGCATTAACAGCAGCCTCTGCAGATGAATAATTCTCAGTGATAGCACCTTCATTGAGAGGGCCTGTCAGAACAAGACCATCATAGCCGAGCATTCCTCTGAGCTCATCTGAGATCATAACCTTGGAAAGGGATGCCGGAGTGTTATCACCTGTGATAGTAGGAAGAGATACATTACTCATCATCACTGCGCCTGTACCACCATCGCCAATTGCTCTCTGATAAACAACATAGGCTGTAGTAGTAAGCTCTTCCTTGGTCATCTCATTGGAAACCATTGCTGACTTGGTATCACCACAGACAGGGAACTGATAAACACAGGCTGTAACACCACTGTCATGAAGAGCTGATGTCATAGACACCGAAATATCTGCCACTGTCTCCATTTCAGTTCCATATCTGCCATTTTCTGTAATATCAAGATCTGGTGCTATGCAGAAGTTGAAGCCATATTTGAACATTGCACTTCCAACAGCTGAACCTGCATTATAAGCTGTGTCAGAATTATTGACCTCTCCTATCTCAAGGCCACCTACGGATGCTGCAATTGCGCCGTTTCCGCTTCCATCTTCCATAATTGCAGTAAAAATAGGATACTTACTCATATCGGTAGTATTCTTGATCATCTCAGAAATCTGTTCCTGAGATTTAATATTCTTGGCTGAGTAGTAGAGACCTCCGATAGCATATTTAGACAGAGCATCCTGAGTACTTGAACCAGCCTTAACAACAGTCGCTACACCAGTGATCTGCTCTGGACTGACCATAAAAAGACCTGCAACCTTTTCCTCCAGTGTCAGTTCAGAGATACAGCTGTTAACGATCTCTTCAAGAACATCTCCAGAAGTCATAACTTCCGGCTCCGGAGTAGTTTCCTGAGGAGTCTCAATCACAACTTCCTGATTCTCACTGGAAGCAATAGCTGCAGCTTCCTCTTTTTCTGCTTTTCTTGCGCTTGTAACCTTCCTGATGGAATAAACTCCGAAGGCACCAGCTACTATAACAATAACTAATGTGGTAATAAGTATGATCAAAGCCATGAGCTGACTCTTTTTCCTACGCTGTCTGCGAGCCAGTCTCTTCTCATCAAAATCTTGTTCTTCTAATCTTCCCATATCTCCCCAAAAAGCTCCCTCTAAAGTAAATCTATTAAATAAATTTTACCATATTAAGAGTTTCCTATGAAGAAAAAAAGCACAAAAACTGAGGGCAGAAGCTTCATCGATAAAACCTGCTCCTGCCCTATGCCGAGTACTTATTAACTTCCTTTATTTCGTCCAATGGACTAATCCTCCGGTTTCTCAGCCCCTTCTTTCCATTAACTTTTGCATTCATATGCTGTGGCTGCAAGATGTTGAAATTGCAATTACCACCTATCATGTACTCGATAGCTGTATTTCTAAAACCTAATTCCTAAAACAAAACTTTAAAACTTTTAAATAGAACCTAACTTCTTAGTTTGGTGGTCCGTACCATCCTTTCTTTGAATATTTTAACTACTTATCCCTTTGGACTGTACCTACCTTTCTTTCTCCAATGGATCTGTATATCTTTGGAGAAGTATTTTGTTTCTTTAGATGTTTTTATTATATTCATGGGCCATCAAATTGTCAATACATATTTCGTATTTCTTTTAATTAATTTGATAATAGAGCTATAATTGTTCTATTTTCTGCTAATTATTATAATTGTATATTCATTATATACAATTTAGACACCTCCTGAAAGCAAGAAAAAACGCGCATCATCCTTTTTGGAAATGATGCGCGTATTATTTCAAAAACACCAAAAACTAATCTTATTCTGATTACTTAAGAGGATATTTAGCTGTGAGCTCTGCGATGATAGCTCTTGCATCATCATTTTTCTCACCCTTATTCTTGATTACTATAGCAATTGCCTCAGCGATCTTGTCCATGTCTTCCTCGTTCATACCACGAGTTGTAACAGCTGGAGTTCCAAGACGGATACCACTTGTAACAAATGGAGACTGCTGCTCATTAGGAATAGTATTCTTGTTAGCAGTGATATGAGCATCGTCAAGCCAAGCCTCTACTTCTTTTCCTGTAAGACCGAAGTTTGTGAGATCAACAAGCATGAGGTGATTGTCTGTACCACCAGATACAATCTTGATGCCTCTGTCCATAAGTCCCTTGCAAAGAGCCTTAGCGTTCTTGACAACGTTCTGTCCATAAGTTGTAAACTCAGGAGAAAGAGCTTCCTTAAAGCATACAGCCTTGGCAGCAACTACGTGCTCAAGTGGGCCACCCTGAATTCCAGGGAATACTGCCTTGTTGAACTTGTACTTGTCCTGAGCTTCCTGATTCCAGAGGATAAGTCCTCCTCTAGGTCCACGAAGAGTCTTGTGAGTTGTTGTTGTAACAACGTCTGCATATGGGAATGGGCTTGGATGAACACCTGCAGCTACAAGACCTGCAATGTGTGCCATATCTACCATGAGAACTGCTCCACAAGCATCAGCAGCTTCTCTGAATTTCTTGAAATCAATTGTTCTGCAGTAAGCTGAAGCGCCGGCAATGATAAGCTTAGGCTTGTGCTCAACTGCAAGTCTGTACATCTCCTCATAGTCAAGAACACCGTTCTCATCTACTCCATAAGGGATAACTTTATAATATGTTCCGGAAATATTAGCTGAACTACCATGAGTTAAATGTCCACCCTGATTAAGGTTCATACCCATGATTGTGTCGCCTGGCTGAAGAAGTGCAAACTGAACTGCAAGGTTTGCCTGAGCTCCTGAGTGTGGCTGAACATTTGCATAATCGCAGTGGAACAGCTCTTTAGCTCTTTCGATGGCGATCTTCTCAACTTCATCTACTACATAACAGCCGCCATAATATCTTTTTCCAGGGAGTCCTTCTGCATATTTGTTGGTAAGCGGACTTCCCATTGCTGACATAACAGCCTTACTTGTCCAGTTCTCAGATGCAATAAGTTCGATGTGATCGTTCTGACGATCTACCTCTTTCTCAATAAGAGACGCGATTTCAGGGTCTACTGCCCTTAATTCTTCCAATGAATACATTTCTAGACTCCTTCCCAATAACCTTTTACAATGTAATGCGTTAAAGCAACATCCTGTGTATCGTATCATATACCGAGAAAAAATGCTATAATAAATGTATTAATTATTTATTTAACAAGACCAGTTGTTAGATGACTAATTATCAATAACAACACAGGGAAGGCAATTAAATGTATTACTGCATAGTTAACCCCTCTGCCAGATCAGGCAAGGGCAAAGAGATATGGGAGAAACTAGAAAAGAAATTTGACGAAAAGGGATTTGAGTACAGAGCAGTATTCACAAAGGGACCAGGACATGCAACCAAGCTGGCCAGGAACCTTACAACCAAAACGCAAGAAGGCGAGAATGATTCCACTAATAAGAAACATGAAAATCCCATCAAGCTTGTAGTTCTCGGAGGTGATGGCACTCTTAACGAAGTTGTCAACGGAATACAGGACTTTGAGAACACACTTGTAGGCTATATTCCAATTGGCTCAAGCAATGACTTTGCAAGGGATTTATCTTATCCCAAGGATATAGATACTCTGTTAGATAAGATTATAGAAGCTCAGAATGTGCGCACACTGGATCTTGGTAAACTGACCTATAATTCCATGTCCAGAGAGACATCAAGACTTCACGATGACAAGATAGCTGTAACCAGGATCTTCGATGTAAGCTCAGGAATCGGCTTTGACGCAGCTGTGTGCGAACAGGCTCTTTCTTCCGGTACCAAAAATTTTCTCAACAAAATAGGACTTGGTAAGCTTACCTATGGTTCAATAGCACTCAGACAGCTCCTTGGAGCTGAGAAGGTTCCCTGCGAGATCATTCTTGATAACGGTGAGAGCATTCACTTAAAGCGCTTTATCTTTATAGCTGCAATGATCCATCATCACGAGGGCGGCGGCTTTAACTTCGCCCCCAAGGCAGACTTAACTGATGGTAAGTTCGACATTGTTTACGCAGGTGATATGCCTGCGATCAAGATGCTCTTCACACTTCCAATGTCATTTTTAGGTAACTACTACTGGATCAAGGGTGTGGGCCACCACGTTGTCAGAAAGGCCACCATCAAGACTGACAAGCCTATGTGGGTTCACACAGACGGCGAAGTATCTGTCAAGTCAGACCACATCACCTGGGAGTGCCTCCAGCAAAAGCTACGCATGATGAACTAAATATTTAGAATAAAAAATCAGCCTGACTCGTATCATATGAGCCAGGCTGTTGTTATTAGTTGTAACGAACTGCTATCTTCGATTCCTGCTTGATGCAGAAGTTCTCTAAAAGAGATGTGTGATAGTACAGGATGTAGAAAATGATAGCCATGATAAATGCTGTTGTTACATCATAGAAGGAATGCTGCTTAACAAAAAGTGTGGATAGGATAACACTCCATCCAATGAAGTCCATGATGATGGTACCTCTTTTACCAAAGCGCTTACTGTGATGAACAGCTATCATTGTTCCAATTGAGTTATATACATGGATGCTAGGCCATAGATTAGTTGGTGTATCCGTACTATATATAACACGAACAAGATCTGTAAATATGTTATCCCTTGGCATAACTACAGGGCGTAGATTATGCATATTAGGAAACAGTGTTGATATTACAAGAAATATCGTCATTCCTGTTGCAAGGAAAAAGAAATACTTGTAATAGTCCTCCACATCAAAAGAAAGCAAAAAGAACATTAGTGTAAGCGCCACATATGCAAACCATAAATAATATGGAATAATGAACGCTTCCACAAACGGAATGTAATCATCTATTACAGTGTGGATGATTGCATAGTGAGAGAACTTGTGTTTCTCAATACAAATGAACCAGGACATATAAATAGGCACATAAACCAGAATTGGCATAGCCAATTTAAATAGATCCATCCGTGTCTCTTTACAGAGCTTACGTCCAGTCCACTCTTCATAGAATTTTTTCATAATTTTTCCTCATAATCTGATACTAACAGCTTATAATTCCACAATAATCAGATTAGTTAAAGTGGAATATCTTCTGTAAGAGCTTGTAACCAGCAAGTGTAATCTTTCTTCCGCCCTTACCTGGAAGATAGATATATGTACCTTCGATACTATATCTGATCTTCAAATATAAAAGATAGTTCTTATCCTTGATATAATCAAGCAGTTCTTTTCTCTTAGCGAGATTCTCAGGTGTATCCTCTGTGATCAAAAGAATTGAGGATATAGCTGTAATGATCTCAAGATAGTTAAACATGTATTTATGACGTTCTCTCTGAGAACGGATCATACCATAATTCTCAACATAGTAATCAACCATCAGCTTGTTAACGCGAATCTGCTGATCGATTCTGGACAACATGATCTTCTGGTTAACTGACTGGTCTTCTCTACCAATGTAGTAGTAATAGAAGTTAACATCCAGATAGTACATGGTCTTAACAAATGGCAGTGGGTTGAATACATAAATGTTATCTACATAGAAGGTATGCTCTGGAAGCTTAAGTCCACACTGCTGTAAGAGCTTGGTTCTGAAAATAACCGAATGCATCAAAAGATAATGTCCCTTAGGAGTTCTCTTTACATCCTTCCATGTAAAGAGCTGTTCAATAGGAAACATCCTATTGTAACGCATTACCTTATGTCTTTTTTCGCCAACCTTGTTATATACGAAATTGCTGATGAGAAGATCAAGCTGTGTTTCTCCTCCTGCAAGTTCTGCTAATGTTGAAAGAATCTTTCTGTAAGCTATCTCCTTAACCCAGTCATCTGAATCAACAACTTTGAAGAAAAGTCCTGTAGCATTCTCGATACCGGCATTAACTGCGCTTCCATGTCCTCCGTTTGGCTTATGAATAGCCTTGCAAATTGTTGGATACTTGGCTGCATAAGCATCTGCTATCTCAGCAGTTCTATCCTTAGAACCATCATCTACAATTAGAATCTCTACATCCTCTCCTCCAACGAGCAGAGAATCAATACATTTCTCCATATAACTCTCGGAATTGTAGCATGGTACTGCAATTGAAAGTAATTTCATTCCTGGTAAAACTCCTTAAACCTCATAATATTTATCTTAATCTAGTACTCTCGAATTTCTCCATAGTACTGAGACAAGTTCTCAGATCATTAAATCTGTCATACACATCTCCCTCGTTAACAACAACGCCAAGAGACATAGCCATTATGTCAATCATATCATTCGTTATTGTCGGGCGGAGCTTGGACAATATATCATTCTTATCAGCAGCAAGATCAGCATCCATGAACTCAATAACAAGAGGATCCATGTTGAGTTCCTGCGCTTCTTCGTCGACGCTTTTCTCCATGACTGCTGAAGGCTTGTATGGTTCCTTACGAAAGTTGTTGCGCTGCTGATCAAGGCTTGATGCAGGCGCGGATGCTTTGGAATCAGATGTCTTGCATTCAGAGGCTTGGGCTTTTGAAGCTACTGGCTCTGACGCTTCTGATTTGGTAGCAGTAACTTTCTCAAATCTGTATTTCTGCTTAACATCAGGATACTTATCCCTGTCTACCTCAGACATGAACATATCCAGTGGTCTGACATATACCTTGTAATCACCATACAAAGCTTGGTAAACTACCATCTCTTCTCTTGTCTCAGAGTGAGTAGCTATAGTAACTACCTGATACAGATTCCCCTTAAAATGTCTATAAAGTTCCTGTGGTCTTGGTCTATCCAAAACTAAACCTCCCCGGGCCATACAAAATGATTAAGAAAATAATCTTTGTCTAGTATAATCCCTAAGTAATAATATTTCAAATTATGTAACAAATTACTCAACTCCAAAAATATCACGCTGTGCACTTAATGATCACCATCTCAACACTGATCACATAGTCAAGCTTACCAGTCTTGACCGCCTCATCATTAGCAGCGCACAGTTCAAGTGCATCCTGAAGCTCCTGTCTGGTGTAGCCTCTCGCCCATCCAATGTATTTATTAACAAGGAAAGGTGCAAGCTTAACAGCACTTGCTATAGAACCATTATCCTTATGATTCTCATTCATCTCCTTGACCTGAAGCATCAGATTAAACTGCCTTGTTATAAGAGCCAGTATCTTGGCTGGTGGCTCCTTGAGAGCAAGCAGATCATAGTACAGATCTATAGCTCTTTTCTGATTCTTTTCAACAATGGCATCTGTCATTGCAAAGATCCTATTGGTAAGCCAGTTAGCACAAACTGCCTCGATGTCCTCTTCTGTTATCTCGTTTCTATCAAGACAATAGCATATAAGCTTCTCAAGCTCGGTGCTGATATTGGACATGTCAGTACCGACTCTGTCGATCATAAATGAAAGAGCTCTTGGAGAAATAGTCTTACCTTCACTCTTTACCTTGCTGGCAATCCAACTGGCCAGAGTCCTCTCGTCCTGTTCCTCGCAGCATATTTCAAAGCCTGTCTTGGAAACAGTTTTGTAGATATCCTTACGTTTATCTACTTCCTTCTCTGCAAAAATAAAAAACGTAGTCTCTGAGGGGCTTTTGAGATAATCTGCAAGTTCTGGGCATCCGCTCTTAAAAAGACCACTATTCTCAATAAGAATAACTCTTTTATCAGATAAAAACGGCATTGTCTCGGCCATGTCGATGATCTCGCCTGGATTAACGGCGTCTCCCTCATATCTGGAGAAATTCATCGATGTAACATCGCCGGCAAGAGCTTTCACAAGTTTATCTCTGTTCTGATTTCTCAAATATGCTTCTTCTCCATATACAAGATAGCACCTCTGAAAGTTGCCATTTTTAATATCTTCATTAAGTTGTCTTTGTTTTACTGGAAAATCTGTTGTTTTAGCTGCCATTTTCACGCTCCAACATATATGTTATCACAGAGGCGCCAAAAATTCATCAACGTACACCCTGTTATTATTCACAATTACTGTTATTGCTCCGGATTTATCCGTGCGATAGATCCTGGTGCCAACAGCGTCAAGCCTTTCTATAAGTTCCCTGTGAGGATGGCCATAGGAGTTGCCTTCTCCGCAGCTTATAAGCGCAATGCCAGGACGTAGCGCCTTAAGGAATTCTTCATCGCTTGTGTACCTTGAGCCATGATGTGCCACCTTTAGAAGATTTATATGAGAAAGCTTATCAGAATTAGCCCTCACATCCTTCATGATATGTGCCTGTCCCTCTTCTTCAACATCTCCCGTAAATAGAGCTGTGAAATTCTCATATTCCATAAAAAGAACTGTCGAATAGGCATTGGCCCCATCTGTAGTCATATCTTTAACCGGATTAAGACAGGTCAGCTTCATATCATTAAAAGCTAATCCCTGTCCACAGCTGATATAACTTACAGGAATATGAAGCTCTCTAGCTCTTTCTTCAAGCATTCTGTAGTTAGAGCCTCTAGATGAGCTCCCCACATCAGGAAGAATAAGATTCTTAATAGTTATCCCTCCCTTTTCCATATCATCCATTATCTCAAAAATGCCGGATATATGGTCTTCGTCTTCATGCGTCACTATAGCCATGTCAAGTTGTCCAACTCCTTCATGTTTAAGATATGGGATGATAGTATATTTTCCTACCTGATTTTTGTCTGTACTGCCACCATCGATCAGAAGAGCTTCTGTCCTGGTTCTAATCAGTATCCCATCTCCCTGACCTACATCAATTGCCGTAATCTTAAGATCTGGCACGGGATTGATAATCAGAAGAAAAAGAACTGACAGATAGGAAGCCGTAATGGTAGCCTTATATTTACTAAATTTCTGATTCATTGTAAGCACTGAAAACATGATAAGTGCTGCCACATATAAAACAATCTTCCATTTTGGGGCATTTCCCATATACCACTTTCCTCCTGGTAACGTCCCTACTACCTTGCATAGAAGGCTAAAGCTTCTGAGAATGACATGTATCATAACGCCTGGTATCAAACCTAAGATTCCCAGAAAGCTTCCAAAAAGCATGCATATTATTCCTAGTAGCATCAGAGGCGGCATAAGTGGCAAAATAAAAAGATTAAGTATAATAGAGTAAATAGGATATACATAGTAAAAGCTCATGTACACAGGTATCGCAACCAGTAGAATCGATATACTCACAAAAAGAGCTGATCCAATGTATTTATACACCAGAGTCTTAATAACGCTCTCTTTATCATCAGAAAACTTCATCTTCTCAGCCTCTGCATTAGGAATAAGACTCTTAATAGCTGGCATAACGAATCCAATAGCCACCACAGCACCAAAGGAAAATAAAAATCCACTGTTATATAAATATAAAGGCTGTTCTATAAGAAGCATTATCTCTACAAGGCTAAGGGCTGATAACAGGTCATAGGTTCTTCCAAGCACAGGCGCCATGAGCCTTACACCAAACATTACAATTGCTCTTACCGATGAGGCGCTCATTCCACACATCTGCCCATAGCCAAACATGAATGCTATAGGTAATATAGTCGCCGGTATCAGTGGAATACGAAGCCTTCTAAGGAGCTTATATAAGCCCATACCAAGAATAGAAATATGGAGGCCACTAACTGCCATGATATGAATGATTCCAGCATCCTTATAAATGCTCTTGGTTTCTTCATCCATAAACGCCTTATCTCCCAGAATGATAGCTTTCATTATGGAAGCATCTTCTGACGATATGCTCTTATCCAGCACAGATTCCAGCTGATATTTTATCTGATACAAGCCCTCTTTGATCGTATCTTTTTTACCGGTAACTGCCAGTATATTTGCGTTTTTTATTCTATATGCAATTTTCAAAGTTGAATAATAAAGGCGTGAGTCAAATTCGCCCGGATTTCTCCCGGGGTCAAAGGATTTTTGTGTTCCTGCCACTTTGACATACTGTCCAATAGCAGGCTCATTATAATCCTCTTTAGACATATAACATTGAATATACTTATTATTTCCTAAGTCATTGATTCCTATGGGAATAATATAGATTACCGGAGATACTTCACCCAAATAGTCGACTCGAAACTCTTTTCTGTCTACAATGCCAACTATTTGAAGTGAACACCCATCTCCTGTATTAGAAACATCTACAAGATTTTCAGATCCAGATAATTCAAGATATAAATAGACTAACGCCGTTATTATAAGTGCTGCCAAGCATAACGGTCGTTTCATAATGTAATTCCTTTTGTTATTCTACCAGATCAAGATTCCTTTCATATGATCCGCTTATAAGATAATCCATAAATGTAAAGGCAGACTCTCCGTTAACAGAGAATACTACTTTGTTGATATTTGGAAGTTCTGTAACAGTATTTACTATTGAATAAATAACAGCTTCTGCAGAAACTGAACCAGTCTGAGATAAAAACGCAGAGTCAAAGTCTATATAGCAGACACCATCCTTGGAATTTATACTTCTGACCTTGGTTTCCTTGGATACCGTTGGAAAGGCAATATCTGTGTTAGGCCCATTGATAACCTGCTCAACTGCAAGCTTTTCCATTGAAATATTGCTGTTATATACAACAGATCTGTATACGGGAATCAGCTTCTTGCCATCTTCACTGGCAAAGTACAGCTTAAGCTCAACCTTCTCATAGGTATTGATCTCGTTACCAGCATTATAGATGAAGGTATCTGCAGACATATTACCAATAACATTTCCGTAATGGTCAGTAATTGGTGTTCCCTCGATCTGGAAGGATACATAATCAATATTCTCTAGCTGAGTAAAAGTTCTGACTATGGCTGCTCTGTCCAAAATTTCTATCGTTCTGCCTAGGTTAGTGTAATTAGGGCTGAAATTCATGGTCAGAAGCTTATCATTAAGTGAATAACCAATCAAATGAATATCACCTGATATCGGTGCCTCGTACTGAAGTCTGTCAGGCATCTGTCCCAATACATCAATGAGCTCTTTGATAGCTGCGTCAGTATCTGTTATAGGCGCAATAAGCTCATAGTCCTGAGATATGATTCCGGTCTCATTGCTATTTACGTAGTAAACCTTGATCTGCTGCTCAGGAGAAGCTTCCTCTTTGCCACAACCCGCCAGAAGTGGCATAAGCATAACTGTAGCCAGAAGGACGCCCAGATTTCGTATGCAATTTGAATGTCTGTTAACTGTTTTCATCATTTTGTTCCTACACTTGAAAGAGGTATCTTAACTGTGAAGGTTGTGCCCTCTCCCACAGTACTCTTAACATCTATTGAGCCTCTGTGCATGATTACTACGTTTCTCGCTATAGAAAGGCCAAGACCAGTTCCTCCGATCTCTCTGGAACGTGACTTGTCTACGCGGTAAAATCTCTCGTAAATATGATCCAGTGAAGCTTCCGGAATACCCATTCCAGAATCTGCCACAGATGCATAGAAATACTGATGGTCGGCATCAAGAGTTACTCTTACCCAGCCATTATCCTTGTTGTATTTAATAGCATTCTCAACCAGGTTCATGATGAGAAGCGAGATCTTAACTTCATCGATTTCAGCTGTTATTGCTCTCTTACTCTCAAGGGTGAGCTCAATATTATGCTTTCTGGCTATAGGCCTCATCCTCTTAAGTACGCTTTCTGTGAGGGCAACCACATCAACCTCAGTAATAGAAAGACCTGCCGAAGTCTTGTCCATCTTAACCAGAGCAAGAAGGTCATTGATGATCTTATCTTCTCTGTCTATCTCATTACCAATATCTGTCATGAACTCTCTGTACACTTCATTAGGAACATCTTCCTGTGCCAGAAGTGAATCAGCTAATATCTTGATGGAAGTAATAGGAGTCTTAAGCTCATGAGAGACATTGGATACAAATTCCTGTCTGGAATCATCCAAAACCTTCATTCGCCTGAGGAGAGCATTGAAAGCCTTGATGATCTGCTCTGTCTCCATATAGTTAGGGCCAACAATAGGCTTATCTGTATAGCCTTCCTTGATGTCATTGATAGCGGCTGTAATCCTATCAAATGGCTTAAGAAGCGCATATGCAACAAGTGCTGCAAATACCAAAATCACCATGGCAATCAATATCTCAATTGTAGTAGCACGCCTATCAAGGATCTCCATTGTGGTAGCAATAGTGTCAGTAGATACACTAGTCAAAAGAACTCCTCTAACCACCTCGTTCTTATCGTCGCTGTCGTATACATCCTGTTCTTCTATAAGCTGTGTCTCTACAATAGGTGTCAAAAGCTCAATATATCCATTGGCCTGATCGTACCTGGACATAGTTCCCTTTGTTCCTGTCTTCAGGCAGTTTACAACTTCCTCAGAAATAATTGTCTTGCCCTGACTGATACTATAAGTATCTTTGACAACCTTGAGATCATCATTGATAACCATTACTCGTCCATCATAGAGATTGGCAAGCATATCCAGCTCAGCATTGATAACATCTGATGACTGGTTCTGTAAATAGTTGTAAGTAATAAGGTGATTAGCCAGAATCTTGAGCTGCGTCTGCACCTCAGTAGACTTGACACTGACAGCACGGTCCTCATAGCTATCAAGAATCATCATATGCACAGAAAGGCATGATAATAATCCTGTAATAGCTACGACAAAAAAGAAACGTACTCTAAGACTTTTTAGAAGGTCTCTGATTTTTAATTGTTTAAAAGATTCTATAATTCCATCTACAAACTTTTTCATATTAGAATGCTACTTACGCCTGGAAATAGTAGCCACTGCCCCATTTTGTTCTGACATATCTGGGTTCACTAGGATTAGACTCAAGCTTTTCTCTAAGTCTTCTGATATGAACGTCAACAGTTCTGACATCACCAGGATACTCAGTTCCCCATATTGTAGTGAGCAGTTCTTCTCTTGAATAAACCTTGCCAGGGTTAGAAGCAAGGAGCTCCAAGAGCTCATATTCACGGCTGGTAACATTTATTTCCTTATTACCGACGAATACTCTTCTATACTCCTCATTAAGCTTGAGGTCGCCATATGCGATAACATCTTTACTATCAGAATTCTTGGATGCTCTACGCATAATTGCCTTGATTCTGGCCTTAACTTCAAGAATATTAAATGGCTTGGTGATATAGTCATCAGCACCATACTCAAGACCAAGGATTTTGTCCATATCATCGCCCTTAGCTGTGAGCATAATGATAGGAACATTTGAAAACTCTCTGATCTGCTGACATACTTCAAAGCCTGTAAGTATAGGCAGCATTACATCCAAAAGAATAATATCGTATTCATTGGCTTTGGCCTTATCAAGAGCTTCCTGTCCATCATAAGCACAGTCAACAACTATGTCATCCTGTTCAAGGCTATACTTAATGCCCTTAACTATCACTTTTTCATCATCAACAACAAGTGCTTTTTTACTCATACAAACCACCATTTCTACACAGTTATCTGATCTTTTATCTTGGAAAAGAGCTTATTCTTGATCCCTGAAACCTTCATAATATCCTCGATACAGGAAAAATTACCATTCTCAGTGCGATAACTAACTATCTTGCCAGCTACCGCGTCTCCAATCCCAGGAAGCACCTTAAGCTCTTCTATTGAAGCTGTGTTGATATTAATAAGTCCATTGTTACTGTCCGCTAATCCAGTACCTTGTCCTGAAGTATCACCAATGTCAAAGCTCTCGGCCTTGGCACTCTTATCAGAAACTTTCTCCGCTTCTGCCACTTCAGCTACTGTCGGAATCCTGAGTCGTTGTCCATCCTGAACCAGCGCCGCAAGATTGACATAAGCTTTGTCAGCATCCTCAGTAAAGCCACCTGCAGCATCAACTGCATCCACGATCCTGAGATCATTATCAAGATAATAAACACCAGGATTAACCACTGCGCCGCATACAAACACTGCGCAGGTTACCTTCTCTATAGCTTCTGCAGTCTCTTTCGGAGTTTCCTCCGCTGTGTCTGCTTCCAGAACCAGCTCCTGCTCTACATCCTGAGAAGATAATACCATCACCTGTGAATCTGCCCTCTGACAGCCCACAAGTAACATCATTGTAACTAGTAATACTATAATATTTCGCATGTTTCCTCCCTTAGAGAGGCCCCCGCCATGCATTTTAATTTTATAAAAGTTAACTTGATAACGCAATACCATTTATGGCATGCACATCATCAATCACTTTCCTCTGTAAGTCCAGCTGTAATAGCCTCATCGTCAGGATCAGGAATAAATTCCTCAGTGTAAGCTTCTCCTGTAATCTGAGTCATAATACTCTCAGATACCGCTCTAAGAGTAGCGTTACAATCCTCTCCATTCCAGATCTTGGTAAATGCGATCTCAAGCTCCATCCAAAGATTACTTGTCTCAATAGTCTTAGGCATAGGAACTGAATCGTTATATACATCAACAAAAGTATTAATATTGCTGTCATTATATTTAACGCCATAATGAGCAGCCACTTTGCCACTATTGACGTAAATATCTCCAGAGTTATCGTTGCAAAGATATCTTGCTACGGCATTAGCCTCTGTAATGTGCTCAGTATATCCATTAACTACAAGGCAGTTTGTAACTGACATAGTTCTGGTACCAAAATCAGCTGTAAGCCCGGGCATATCAGCAACAGCAAATTCATAAGAACATTCACCTGCATCCTGAGCCTCTTTGATCTTGCCAAGAATATCTGTTGTCGCTACGGTAAATACAATCTTACCATCTATGAAATCACTTACGATCTTGTCGTAGTCGATGTCATCTGCATCAATAGCAAAGAACTGGTTAAGCTGCTGATAAATCTTCATACAGCTGATTGTGTCTGTATTGTAAATATCAATAAGACTAACATCGTCACCAGCCTTACCACCAACATTCATATAATTACCTACAAAGAAGTAATTATAGAAGATATCAGTAACATCCCATTTAAATACGGCCTCAACCTGCTCTGGAGCATTGTAGTTCTCTGCAAACTTGAGGATATCAGATATTGTAAGAGGAAGGTTATGTGCAATCTCCTCCTCAATCATGACCTGAGTAATCTCTGTAGGTACATCCGATGTAGCCTCGCTTGAATCAGCCTCAGACGCCTCATCAGAAGAAGCATCTATCTCAGCCTGAGCAGCTTCACCCTCAGCAGCATCTATTTCTGACTGCATGTTGGCAACGGCCATCTCTTCCATGTAGGTCTTGTTATACACAAGACTACTGGTCTCGAAATACATAGGATAGGCTATATATCTGCCATTATATGAAACAGAACTGATTGCAGCGTCAGGGAACATCTCAGGTGAAAGATAATCCTCACCATCAGTGATCTCCATGGCAAGTCCAGCCAGATAAGCCTTTTCCAATGAATCATTAGTTATAATAAATAGATCCGGGTAGTTATCATTTGTAAGAGAAGCCTTATTGATTGCTTCCAGATACTCAAGACCAGACACAAGCACAGGCTCAACTCTGACATTCTGATTGTTCTCAGAATAAGCAACAGCCTTGCTCTGAAGATAACTGGTAAGGGAATCATCCGTGTACCACAATCTCACTGTTGTTCTGCTCTTGGGAAATAAAGAACGATTTTCAAAAATGCTCTGTCCCGAGCGGGCATACACAATTGTGCCCGCAAGGGTACATGCAATAAGTATAATAGAAAAAATTCTTACTTTTAATTTCATACAGACTCCAGGCATGACCTTAAAATATCGATCATGTCATCCACATTCTCTTTGGTTATAATGAGAGGTGGAACGAATCTGATTATCTCAGCCCCGGCATTAATTAAGATCAAGCCCTTTTCAAGAGCCTTGTTTATTATCTCTGAAACAGGTCTGTTAAATACCAGCCCCTGCATCAATCCCGCACCTCTTCTATCTATTATGAAGTCGTACTCATCCTTAAGCTCATCTAAGCGCTTTTCTAAATAAGGAGCCACTACTTTCACATTCTCTATTATATTGTCCTGTTTAAATAAATCAAGTACTTTGCCTACCGCCGCACAGGCAAAAGGGTTGCCCCCGTAGGTAGTACCATGATCTCCGGCAACAAGAGAATTTGCTCCAACTTTTTCTGTCATAAGGAAAGCTCCAACGGGAACTCCGCAACCTAGTGCCTTGGCTGTTGTCATGATGTCTGGCTTAATTCCAAATTTCTGCCAGGCATACATATATCCGGTTCTGCCCATACCACACTGAATCTCATCCAGTATCAGCAAAATGTCCTTTTCATCGCAGAGCTTTCTTACCTTTGTAAGGAACTCTTCAGTAGCCGGAAAAATACCGCCTTCACCCTGAACAGTCTCCAATATAATAGCACATGTTTTGTCTGTAACGCACGCTTCTACGCTATCATAGTCATTGATATCAGCAAATTTAACATTGCCGATCATAGGTTCAAAAGCTTCTCTATAGTGAGGATTTCCAGTAACAGATAACGCTCCAAAGGTTCTGCCGTGGAAGGAATGGTTCATGGCTATAATCTCACCATCTGCCTTGCCAGTCTTATTATAATGATATTTTCTAGCAGCCTTAAGTGCTCCCTCTACAGCTTCAGCTCCACTGTTGGTAAAAAATACTCTGTCCATACCGGAAGCTTCTTTTATCTTCTTGGCAGCTTCTATGGCAGGAACATTATAGTAGTAATTAGAAGTGTGCAAAAGCTTATCTATCTGAGCTTTAAGAGCATCGTTATACTCTTTATTATTATAACCAAGGGCAAAAACAGCTATACCAGATACAAAATCCAGATATTTCTTGCCATCAAGATCATAAAGATATACCCCCTCCCCCTTATCGAGAACAATCTGATATCTGTTATAGGTATGAAGAAGCGCTTTCTCAGCTTCCTCTATATACTGCTTCATTGTCTCACTCATCACAATATCTCCTGTTATTTATGAAATCCATAGTACTTCAGGCTTCTGCAGCTAAGTCATCCGCATCTGGCATAAACATTGTTCCAATACCTTTATTAGTAAATATCTCCAGCAGCAGGCAGTGAGGAATTCTTCCATCGAGGATATGCACTCTCTTAACGCCCTCTCTGATCGCATTGGTACAGTTATTAAGCTTAGGGAGCATTCCTCCGCCAATGTTACCACCAGCAATAAGTGCATCTGCCTCAGAACAGGTAAGACGTGAAATGAATGTAGAAGGATCCTTGATATCCTTGTAAACACCTTCAATATCAGTCAGGAACGCAAGCTTATCAGCTCCAACTGCCTTGGCAATAGCGCAGGCTGCATCATCAGCATTGATATTGTAGGTATCAAAATTGTCATCAAAACCGATAGGAGCGACAATTGGGAGATAGTCATTATCTATCATGTCAAAGAGGACCTTAGGATCAACCTTGTCAACCTCTCCAACAAAACCAATGTCCTTACCATCTGAATACTTCTTGGTAACATGAAGAAGTCCTGAATCCTTGCCACTGATACCAATTGATTTAACTCCCAACTCCTGAACCATAGTAACAAGCTGCTTGTTAACTCTGCTCAGAACCATCTCAGCAATTTCCATGGTCTCTTCATCTGTAACTCTGAGGCCATTTACAAACTCAGCTTCTTTGCCAACCTTGGCAACCCAGTTGCTGATAGCCTTACCACCACCGTGAACGATAATAGGCTTAAACCCTACAAGCTTCAAAAGAGTAACATCTGTTATTACACTCTTTTGAAGTTCAGGATTACTCATGGCACTTCCACCATACTTAACAACAATTACTTTCTTGTTGAACTTCTGAATATATGGAAGTGCTTCTACCAGCACCTCTGCCTTTTTTAATACTTCCTGCATATCCTTATCCATGCCACTCTCCTCCCCTTTAGCTCCTGTAGTCCGCATTTATCTTGACATAATCGTATGTCAGATCGCAGCCCCAGGCTGTAGCCTGCGCTTCGCCTTCATTCATGTTTACAAATACAGTAACTGTGTCTGCCTTCATAATCTCAAGCGCCTTGTCTTCATCAAATAATATTGGTGTTCCCTTATCAAACACCTTAAGCTTACCGTTTACACTCTCAAAGTAAAGCTCAACATCATTCTGATCAAAGTCTGCTCCGGAATATCCCATAGCGCAAAGGAATCTTCCAAAGTTGGCATCGCATCCATAGATAGCAGCCTTGGACAGGTTAGAGCCAACAATTGCACGGGACAGGATTCTTGCATCCTGCTTGTCCTTGGCACCGACAACCTTGGCCTCGAAGAGCTTACTTGCACCCTCTCCATCCGCAGCCATCTTCTTGGCAAGGAACTCACAGACAAACTTAAGTGCTTCCTTGAAGGCTTCATAATTAGCGTTCTTGTCTGTTATCTTCTCATTTTCTGCAAGACCATTAGCCATGCACAAAAGCGTATCATTGGTGGATGTATCACCATCAACAGTTATCATATTGAAGGTATCCTTAACCACATCGCTGACAGCTTCCTGCAAAAGAGCTTTCTCAATAGCAAGGTCTGTAGTCAAAAACGCAAGCATAGTGCACATGTTAGGATGGATCATTCCTGAACCCTTACTCATTCCGCCAAGAGTTACAGTCTTACCTGATACTTCAAAAGAAACAGCGACTTCCTTATTAACAGTATCTGTAGTCATGATAGCCTTGGATGCATCAGTTCCAGCCTGGATACTACCGTCCAAGGTTGTGCTCATGGTCTTAACACCTGCCACCAGCTTATCTACTGGAAGCTGCATTCCAATAACTCCTGTTGATGCTACAGCTACAGAAGAGTAAGGAACGCCAAGGCTCTCCTCAACCGCTTTAGCAGTAGCTTCGCAGGCATCATAGCCCTCTTTTCCCGTACAGGCGTTAGCTATTCCGGAATTAACAACAACTGCCTGCATTGGACTTCCTGACTCAACAATACTTTTATCCCACATAACACAGGCTGCCTTAACTACATTAGAGGTAAAAGTTCCAGCGCAGACACATGGAAGCTCTGAATATACAAAAGCCATATCTGTCCTGCCCTGATACTTGATCCCTGCCTGGCAACTAGCTGCCTTAAATCCCTTAGCAGCTGTGACGCCGCCTTCTATCTTCTTCATATCAAGCTCCATCCTTCCTAATCTTTTTACGGAACAAAAACTGTCTTGTTATCTTCATTAAGAGCAAAATCGTAATAGTACATGTCATCTCTGCGAGTCCAGTTCATCTTCTGCCAGAACTTGTTTCCAACAACATTCGTAACAAAAGCGTTCAGACACACCTTACTGATATGCTCTTCCTTAAGCTTCTCACAACAAAACTCAACCATCTTCTTGCCTATACCATGCATTCTGTACTTCTCATTAACACACACATGATACAGACAAGCTCGTCTTCCATCATGACCGCATAAAATAGCACCTACTATTTTTCCATCCTCGATATCAACTACGCTTGTGGTAGGATTTCTCTTGAGAAACCTCTCTATTCCTTCCCTTGAATCATCCAATGAGCGAAGCCCAAATCCATGAATTGAATTCCAAAGCTCCCAAACCTCATCGTAATCATCCATTGTCATTACACGAACCATTTCCAACTCCTCACGGGCACCTTGGAACAATCCTAAGTCCCATTGTCTCATCCAGCCCAAACATGATATTCATATTCTGTACAGCCTGACCAGCTGCTCCCTTAACCAGGTTATCTAATGCCCCCATCATGATGATCCTGCCAGTTCTCTCATCGATCTTGAATCCAATATCTACGAAATTACTGGAGTTGACAAATCTTGTCTCCGGATAAACACCACTGTTTAATAATCTGATAAATATCTCACCACCATAATACTTCTCGTAGACAGCTCTTACTTCCTGCTCTGTTGGAAGCTTTCTATCATTTTTGACCAAAGTTGCATACTCAGTAGCAAGGATTCCTCTGTTCATAGGAACGAGGTGAGGTGTAAAATTAATAACCATCTTCTTGCCAGCTGCGTAGCCAAGCTGTTCTTCAATCTCAGGAGTATGTCTGTGAGTTGCTACGCCGTAAGGCTTAACACTCTCATTAACTTCACAGAACAGATTTGCAACCTTTGCTCCTCTTCCAGCTCCTGTAACACCGCTAAGAGCATCTACGATCAAAGTGTCAGGATCGATAATGCCTTCCTTAATAAGAGGATAAGCAGTCAGGATTGAACAGGTTGTATAACATCCTGGGTTAGCAACAAGTCTTGCATCCTTGATCTTGTCCCTGTTGATCTCGCACAGTCCGTACACTGCTTCTTCTATATAAGAAGGTGCCTTGTGTTCAATCTTGTACCATTTCTCATATTCAGCTACATCTTTTAATCTGAAGTCTGCAGACAGGTCTATAATCTTGACCTTATTAAGAATATCTTCATTTATGAGTGAAGCGCACAGTCCCTGAGGAGTTGCAGTGAATACTACATCAACCTGATCAGCAAGCTCTTCCATGTTATCATCAAGGCACTTATCTTCTATTATCTTAAAAAAGCCTCCGAATATACTTGCAAATTCTTCACCAACATAGCTCTTTGAGCCATACCAGACAACCTCTGCCTCAGGGTGTCCCAAAAGAATTCTTGCTATCTCTGCGCCTGCATAACCAGTTGCGCCAATAATTCCGACTTTGATCATTTTATGCATCCTCTCTTTATAAGAAATAATTAGGAAAATCAAAATAATAACTTGTCAAAATAGCTTGTTTAAACTTTTTTCAGTATACGACTCAAAAATGAATTGTGCAATATATTTTTTAATATTTATGCATCAAAAATGGATTTTTTAAATATTTATGCAAAAATATATTGCATTTTATGCAATGATGATTTATATTGAACTAGTAACAGCTATTTGTGATTAATTTTTATCAAGTAGCGTACATAATTAATGATAATCGAAAAAATAATATAAAGAAAGATGAGGTTACGGTAATGGCTAAAGAAAAAGTTATTCTTGCATATTCTGGTGGACTTGATACAACAGCTATCATTCCATGGCTTAAGGAGAACTTCGATTATGAAGTTGTATGCGTATGTATCGACTGTGGTCAGGAGGAAGAGCTTGACGGTCTTGAGGAAAGAGCTATCAGCTGCGGAGCAAGCAAGCTCTATATCCTTGATGTAGTTGATGAGTTCTGCGACGAGTATATCGTTCCTTGTGTACAGGCTCATGCAGTATATGAGAACAAGTACCTTCTTGGAACATCAATGGCACGTCCTCTTATCGCCAAGAAGCTTGTAGAAGTAGCTAGAAAAGAAGGCGCTGTTGCTATCTGCCACGGTGCTACAGGTAAGGGTAACGACCAGATCAGATTCGAGCTCGGAATCAAGGCTCTTGCACCAGACATCAAGATCATTGCTGCCTGGAGAAATGACAAGTGGACAATGGATTCCCGTGAATCAGAAATTGAATACTGCAAAGCACATGGAATCAATCTTCCATTCTCTGCTGATTCAAGCTACAGCCGTGACAGAAACCTCTGGCACATCTCACATGAAGGTCTTGAGCTTGAGGATCCTTCCCTCGAACCAAATTACAAACATCTTTTAGTACTCGGCAAAACTCCTGAAGATGCTCCTGATACACCAACCACAGTTACAATGACATTTGAAGGCGGTGTTCCAAAATCAGTTAACGGAAAAGAAATGAAGGTATCAGATATCATCCGTACTTTGAATAAACTTGGCGGAGAAAATGGTATCGGAATCGTAGATATAGTAGAAAACCGCGTAGTTGGAATGAAGTCACGTGGCGTATATGAGACACCCGGAGGAACAATTCTTTACGAAGCACACCAGCAGCTTGAGGAGTTGATTTTAGACCGCGATACCTATACAATGAAGAAAGATATGGGCAACAAGTTTGCCGACATAGTATATGAAGGGAAATGGTTTACTCCACTTCGCGAAGCCGAGCAGGCATTCATTGAATCAACTCAGAAATACGTTACAGGTGAAGTTACTTTCAAGCTCTATAAAGGTAACATCATCAAGGCCGGAACAAAGTCACCATATTCTCTCTACAATGAGAGCATTGCTTCATTCAAGACAGGTGATCTTTACGACCATCACGATGCTGAAGGATTCATTAATCTCTTTGGTCTTTCATCCAAGGTTCGCGCTATGAAGATGCAGGAAGTTGAAAAAAACAACAATAAATGAATTCTTTGCACTACATAATAATATATTTTCTTATAGTTAACATTATGGGGTTTGCCTTAATGGGAAGCGATAAGCGGAGGGCGAAAAAAGGCGCCTTCCGCATTCCCGAGGCGACCCTGTTTTCAGTTGCAATTATCGGAGGAAGTATTGGTTCTATTCTGGGAATGCTGATTTTCAGGCACAAAACCAAGCATTGGTATTTCAAATTCGGACTTCCCGCTATACTGGTATTGCAGCTATTGTTCCTGGCAGTTATGGTTTGGTTACCGGTATCCTTTAGTTTCATATGATTTTTCTTTTTTGGGGGTAAAAAAGATGCATATAGCGGTATGTGATGACAACATAGCAGACAGAAAACAGACTGAGAGGCTTTTGGGCAGACAGTCGGACAGATTATTCAAAGAGACGGGTGAGCGTCTTTACATTGATTCCTATGGCAATGTGGAAGCATTTATGCACTATCCTCAGATGTATGACGGACTATTTGTGGATATGACATTGGAGGAGCCCACCGGCTTTGTCATTGTTCAAATGCTCCTTGACGCAGGTGTTGTAAGTCCCATAGTACTCAACTCTTCCAAGATAGATTACAGAAAGCAGTATGAAGAATCCGGTCTTGATATTCCAAATCTGATTTTTCTGGACAAGCCTATCCGGGTAGCGGAGCTCACCGCTGTCATGGACCAGATAAAGGAAGCCAAGGGCGATCCTGTCCCAACTCTGGAACTTCGCAGTAAATCAGGCACTATCTATGCTAAAAATGATGAAATAGTATGTGTCAGAAAAAAGGGTCCGGAACTGACGGTTTTTCTTGATGACGGACGCACCGTGGAACTGATCGAAGATATCTATAATTTTTACGATCAATGCTCTGTTTTTCCGCAGATATGTCCCATCAACGATAACGGTCTTATTAATGTGAATCATTTGCAGAAAAAGACCTTTGGCAAAGTCACCATGGATAACGGCGAAACATTCCCTATTTCTTTTAGTTACAGAAATTCAATATCCCAGGTAAAAAAAATCCTTGGTTCATATGATTAAAAATACATTTTTTTCTCTGATATGTTATGATGTAATTACTGTTTACGAACTATATTGCGAGTGAACAGTAACATGATGTATTCACTTTCAATATTACTGGTTTTGGAGGCCGCATGAGTTTTAAAATAGTTGTAGACAGTTGCTGTGATCTTCCTGCTGAGTATAGAAAAGATCCCAGATTTGAAGTTATCCCGCTTATTCTTCAGATAGACGAGCACATTATTGTAGATGATGACACCTTCGACCAGGCTGATTATCTTGCAAAAGTAGCAGCGTCTCCTAACTGTGCCAGGACTGCCTGCCCTTCTCCTGAGCTTTTCATGAAGGCCTACGACTGTGACGCGGATGATATTTATGTTGTAACACTTACCTCCAAACTAAGCGGAAGCTACAACAGTGCGCTTTTGGGCAAAAATCTCTATCACGAAGAAAAAGGTCCGAAGAACATTTATATATCCGATTCTCTCTCTGCCTGCTGCGGTGAAGCGCAAATTGCGCTGAAAGCCTTTGAGCTTGCCCGGTCAGGTATGAAATTCGAAGAAATCGTTCCTATTCTAGAAAAATTCAGGGATGATCTGATCACATATTTTGTTCTTGATTCGCTGGAAACGCTGCGTAAGAACGGTCGTCTGACCGGTATGAAAGCTCTGGTTGCCACAACCTTAAGTATTAAGCCTGTATGCCGAGGCGTCAACGGAGAAATCGTTCAAAAAAGTCAGGGAATAGGCATGAGAAAGGCTCTTATCAAAATGGTGGAAGTTCTTTCTTCGGAAGTAGTATCTCCCGAAGAAAAAACTCTGATGATAACCCACGTAAACTGTTTTGAAAGAGCCAGTGTAGTAAAAGATATGATTATGAAAAAAATCCCCTTCAAAGCTGCCATCATTGTGGATGCAGCCGGAGTCGCCACCACCTATGCCGGCGACGGGGGCATAGTTGTAACCTGCTAGATCATTAAGGAAATGCTGATTTAATATTTCGGATCAGTGTTTCCTTAAAATTTTACTACTTCAGGTGCTTTTGTGAATGAGCTGAAAGTAGCTGTAGCGTTTTTAATGTAAAATACTTCTGTGTTTCCGTCATCAGCTTTGTACATTCCCTGAAGTGATGGA
>JAEEGI010002909.1_pt1 | contig 41376 bp, 24 predicted proteins | sample 8958751 | NCBI WGS metagenome assembly JAEEGI01 (sample SAMN16246545, study PRJNA631951) | gut metagenome | biome: gut microbiome; feature: rumen; material: KS-attached | host: Bos | place: Iran: Karaj | collected 2018-10 | reverse complement strand
CAACGAGAACACCTTCGATGCCCCTCTGGCATGGAGTTATTATGCAACAGGTGTAGTTGTTCAGTGTCGCTATGAACCGCAGACACATTACTATACGGCATACGACGCCACCACAGGCACCCTTACCCCAGGTACCTATACTACGGGCACCACTTTCTGGATGGTAGAGCCCAACACTCCAACCATTGACGAAAACGATCGCCTTTATTTCAGCAATGCGGCAGCAACCAATGCATACGCTACTGACAACGCCCATAAGCATTTTGGCAAAGTAGTAGAATACACCAATGGTATCTGTTACTACTTCACCTACATGCGTCACTCCAACAATGTGGACGTGATACACAACACAATGGAGTTCGGAATCGTACGCAACAACATCTACCGCTTCAAGTTCCTGCCTACTACAGGTCCAGGCACTCCAACACCAGATCCTCGTCACCCCGAGGAACTGAAGGCACGAGTTTACGTCAAGAAATGGCTCTCTGTAGAGCATCCTATTATATACGTCTAAACAAGTATGAAAAAACATTTCAGCATATACTGCCTGCTCGCGCTCACAACACTCATGGGGTTGAGCGCTTGTAGCGAGACTGATGAAACAATACCTAAAGGCATGGGGCAGGTAGAAGTGCGCCTCACGTCGCCCTACAAGAAAGTCACTCGTGCTGATGATGACTGGCTCAACCCCATTTCTGATAAAGAAATGATCAAAGAATACTGGGTTGTTTTCGTAAACAGCAGTAACAAGGTAGAGGAAATAATTCACGAAAACCTTTCTCTGGCACAAGAGGAACATACCTTCCGCTTCATGATTGTTCCCGGGAGTTACACCGTCTATGGTTTTGCCAACCTGCCCCCAGCGACTACATTCGAATCATTGGGTATCACAAAGGGTAGTATAATGCCCGACCTCACCACCAAGAAACTCGCCACCACCAACGGATGGACAGGATACATTCCCATGACCAGTCACACAGGCGGTCAGGCAATCACGGTTGTGGAGGCAGAAAATCAGTCTTTCGAAGTGGAATTGATACGCACCATGGCAAAGCTGGAGCTTACCTTCATCAACAACTCACAGCAACAAATGGACATCCTCGGCTACGAGATTTACCCTCTGACCAAGACTAATGTCAGTTTGCTCGAGCTCGATAATCCAGAAAACATTGTCAGTGATGACACGGTTTCCCACAAAGTGCAATTTAGTGAAAGCGACAAACTTGTATTGCCTGCCAAAACAGAAGGAGCAGACCCAACCAGCAAGACAACCTATGTTTATGTCAACGAGACCAATCTCTCTGCCACAGCCACCCATAACCAGTACTCCATCCGCATAAAAGCAAGACGGCACCGTGACGTAAGTAGTGGAGTTGATGACTATCGATTTGGTTTCACCGTAAATAGCGAAACTTCTGGTACAAGTTGGCCATCGGGCACCACCAACGGTTTCGACTACATCCGTCGAAACGACTGGATCAAACTGCCCATCATGTTCACCGACTGGACATTCCGCATCGAGGCACTCCCCTTCCCGCCCATCGCAGGCTTCCAGGCACGCGTGCTCTCAGCCGACGCACTCAGCATCACCTTCAACTCAGGTGGTTACATCTTCCTGCGTCCCATGTTCCGCAACAATGCTGACCCCGAGGGGGTATGGCGCGGCTTTGACGACAGCGATGTCACCTTCGTTCTTCCGGGTGAACCTTATAATGTAAATGGAGAAACGGCTTCGCCATTGACGGTAACCAAGACACAACCGTATGCATGGACAACACCTGCTACAGGCGTTGCCGAGTCCATTGACTACAACTCTGTGACGGAAACGGGTACAAAAACAGGAATTGTCATGACGGGTAACCTTGACATCTTCGAGCAAAGATTCGTACAATTGGAGTCAGGCGACATTGTTGGCAAATTGATTAACGATGATACTAAAAAAGGGTTGGTCACTGTCACAATAAAGCTAAAGCTCGAAGGTTTCTCCTACCAGTTCAATTATAACATCCTCAAGCAATGATAAAGAAGTTCATCTCGATGAATTCAAAATATATTTCTTTTAACTGCTATTGGCGCATAACTGTACTATTCATTGCAGGTTGGGCAATGTGTATTAATGTAGAGGCACAAGATTTTTCAAATGATAACTACATTACGACAACACAAAACCTGAAAGTTCTGCATAAAAAATCTTTCTTGGCAGAGAGAGCCAAAACTCTTTCCAATCAGGGTATCAAATTCCCTCAGGAATTCTTACAGGAAGATGAAGGGTGGAAAACCAACGAATATGGGAAACAAGTGCAAAACACATCTGAATACTATACAACACGCTACGTGAAGAAAGGAGAATGGGCTCCATTGTTCCTCACTACAAACAACAATCATAATAACCCTGCCAATGACAATGGTAATCTATAATCTATTCCGTAGAGTAGCGATGGTTATGCTGATCATAACCTCCGCTACTCTATCGTTTGCTCAATCGGCAACTGTACCCGAAGGATATTTCTATATGCGCTTCAGCAATGGTGCACGTACCCGACAATATGTAACTGATAACGGTACGTCACAAGCACTTACCATTGAGGTACGTAATGCCAATCCCGTCAGTGACGAGAATCCCATTGCCAGCATCGACAACAATAAACTGTGGACATGGGATGGTGACAAATTGAAGAGTCTGGCGGGCCATTATTTATCAATGGCTACATCCGGTGATGGGTTCTCTGTCACCGACAATGCTACGCTGGCTGTGGCCATGAACCGTTTCTATGATATTGAGGGCCAGCTGAATCTGGTGCGCCAGAGCGATGACCTTGCGTTGGCAAAAGGAGGAAATAATGCAGGATCGCCTGTTGTAGCTGGTACGGCAGGTGGAAACGAAGCAAAGATTGAAATGCTAGACTACTCGATAGTCGAGAATCAAGAGTATTTCCTTCGTTTTTCCGGCAGTGGCAGCATGGAGAACAACTATATTAAAGACACCGGCTCGAACAAGAATCTTCAGACATCGGCCGCCTCGACAAATATCAACGACCTGATATGGCAGAAGGAGACTACGGCCAATGGTTTCCGCCTCAAGAGCAAACAAGGCCACTACATAGGTTGGAACAATAGCAATCAACGTTATACGGTTGTTGCCAATGAAGGAACAGCTGCTGAGTTCGTATTGGAACATACTGCCTCGGGCGATGTTGTATTGCACAGGACAGGAGCTGACGCCTCCATCTACATAAGCAGGGTAAACACCGATAACAAAGCGGGTAGTCAAATTACTGAAACGGAAGATAATAGTCAGTGCTATCTGGAGCTGATACGCAATACCGATGCCGATCTTCTGGGTTTTGAACAGTCACCCACGAAGTATTTCCTGCTGATGCAGAATAATAATATCAACAGCGGGTCGCGCGGTCTTATTGATGTAGGTCGTGGACTCAATACTGATGAAGATCTGGTGGGTATCTACCAGAACGTCAGTGAGGCGTGGATGTTTGTGGGAACGGCCGACAACTTCGTCTTGAAGAATTCTGCTGACCGCTATATCAGCTGGAATGCTGAGACAGAACACTACCAGACAACTCCTATAGAATCACGTGCCTGTTCTTTCAGGTTTGTGCGTGTAGCTAATGGATGGAATATGCAACGCATATCAGGCAGTGAAACCAAGGCCTTTGTGATGTACAATAATAATACGGGTACATACTTTAATGACGGTTCTGTGGGGGCGGACAAGGCAAGGATCTATCTGCTGAAGACCACCCTCGACAATAGCGCACTTGATACTTCCACAGAAAACAACGAGGTGATTCATCGCCAATCGTATCTGGCTGACCGTGCCAACACTCTTGCCAGCCAGGGCATCCACTTCCCTACTGAGTTCCTGCAGGAAAACATGGGATGGTTGACCAAAGACGATGACAATCATACGAAAATTCAGAATGTTTCGGAATACCATATGACTCGCTATGTGAAACGAGGCGAGTTCTCCCCACTCTATCTGTCGACGAGCAATAAGGTAAGCACAACCAAACATAACCGTTATCAGCGCTGGTATCTCTATGATACGGAGCAGCCCCTGACCACAGATTATTTCCTTCCCGAAGTCCGTGGCTACGTTTATCAGAATGGATGGGTTGTTGGAAGTAAGCTGAAGCAGTCGACGCTGGGTTCAACAGGGCATGTAAGTGCTTCTTTGATAGCTCGTCTGCCTATGAACTATGACGGTGACAAGTTGATTATCGCGAGTGATATTACACGCTACCAAGATTTTACCTATGAGAATACTTCCGCTTCTACGGGCAACGAGGGCGGTGATTTGACTGAGCCCAGTCTGACCCTGCGCCATATTTATACACTGATTGATGCAAATGTGATGGCCCGCCAGCTCACTGCCATGACAAAGGATGGTGCTAACTGGCTGGAAGAGCATACCATCCATTTTCCATCGGAAACCATCGGTAGTAGCGAAGACTATGTTCCCCTTGACCACGAGCTAGAGAACTATTGGATATACAAAGGGGGCGAGGAAGGCGAAGACAATCTGTTGAACCTTGTGAGCAACGACTATGTACGCTATGAACTGGAGGATCACGGTTCGGGCGTCACGTTGTTAGGCTTCCAGACTGCTCCAAACTGCGACCGCTCTTTAGTAGTACAGAATTCATCGTTGAAGCGACGCCGCCTGCTAAGGTTCAGCTATCCTGAAGGCTGGAAAGTGCCGTCTGGCAGCTATGCTGTGTTCAAGGTCTATGCACGTGATCCTAACACCTCTACAGAATACCAACTGGCACGCTTCACTATCTTGTTCGATGATGACTCAGAAACACTCTATTACAAGGATGTGGTAGGCGACAACGCTCCTCATAGTGAACGGTCGACACAGAGTCTGCGAGCCATGTGCGATAATCAGCCGCCAGTGGCACATATTGATTTTGACTATCCTACCTCCTATTCTTACGGAATACCTACAGGAGGTGGTGAGGGCGTCAGCAATAACGCTAATTCGTCAGCGTTACCACTTCAATATTCTTCAACCAACTACACCTATGGCCCCGTAACGGCTAGCTGGGGTACCTATGGTATTGCCAAAGAGGCAACTTATGGCTTTAGTGGCCATAGCATTGCTCCCAAGATGGTGCCAATAAGCAACTATACGGGTGACCAATATTCCACTCAATATAATCCAGGTTTTCTTTATGTCGATGCCTCCGACATGCCTGGCACCGTGGCCAAGATTAAGTTCAACGGAACGTTCTGCATGGGGTCGCGCTTGATGTGCTCTGGATGGATGGCTTCTGTGGGCGGAACGGATAACAATTCTACGTCAATAACTCCCGGTGGCGTGATATTAAGTGTCATTGGAAAGCGAGGTAATACGGAAACTGTACTCTACTCTTTCTGTCCGGGAATGGTCGACAACAGGGCACGCCGTCAGGGCAGCACAGAGTTCTTTAACTATGAGGAGAATAACCATGAGGTGCTATGGCATCAGTTCTACTTCGACTTCGTCGTATCGGAACTATATGACGAATATGAACTGAACATTGAAAACAACAGTTACTCTACGGAAGGAGGAGACTATCTACTGGACGACGTGTGGGTATTTGCCAAGTTACCCAAAGTGCGTATGGCTATGTCGTCGCCGCTCTGCGGTGGTGAGGTTGCCGTGATGAAACTGGAAACAGACTTCGAAAGTTTGTTATCGGCACAAGGTAAACATGAAGCCATTGGCGACGAACCAGGTATTGACGACTATCTGAGTTGCGTATTCCTTGATCGAGATAAGTTCTACAGGCTGTTCCGTGAACAACTGATAAACGTACATGGTCTTTCATTCTCCAGCATCGAGGAATTCATTGAACTTTTGAATGCAGGATCATTCAACAATGATATATATTTCGACAGTTATGAAATAGCGTTCAACGAAGCTTTGATGACCGTCGACGTCGTAGATAACGAAGGACATGTGACAGGGCAACGCGTACCTTATGGTAACTTCAAATGGAGTACCAATTTTAGTTCGATGGAGCCTTACTCCTTTAAGAAGTTGGCCCTCGACGAAAATATGACTGTCTTTGCCGAAACTGACAACGGTGTTCGTAAGCTAGTTTTCAACGGGACAATGGGCATAGACTCATGGGTAGACTATAAAACCTACACACTGCTAACCATTCAGCCAGGGCGTCGGCTTGTAGATACAGACATACCCAAATTTGCTCGGATGTTCAATCTGCTTGACGAGTGCTCCAACCAAAGCAATCTTAAGTTGCTTCCCAAGTTAGAAATAGTGGGACACAAAGGCCAACAGTCAATCGATGAATTTGTTTTCTGTGAGAACAGCATTGTAACATTCGCCATCAAACTGGCTGGCTATACATTCACCGAAGACGGCGATGAAACAGTGTGGGTACTCGATAATGTGAACTTCGACTGGTGGATTGGTACTGACAAGAACACCCCTGGCACAGTGGAAGAATATAAGGCGGCCACAAACAGCGATGGAACCATCAGGCTATACGATGCAATGAAGAGTTTCAGGCTGATGAACCCGAATGCCACCGACCTCTACACCAACATACAGTTAGGATCACCTGACCTCTATCATGATGAGTTTACACAAGAAATGCTCGACTATCTCCGTGAACTGGCCAACCCGTCCGACGGAAGTACGCCGCGTCTGATTCTCAACAGTAAGTTAGTGGATATCAATCTGAGTCAGGATTACATGAAGATTGTCGACGAAACCAACATTGAGGGTGGCATTAACCATTATGTATATGCTTGTGCCATTCCTATTGAACAGCAAATTAACATAGGTACGGATAACTATACTTTTATTTGTTCAGAGCCGCAACCTGTCAAAATACAGGTCAGTGGTATTGCTCCTGCCATACACGTTGGTTTCAGCGAGAAACACTATCCTGATGACATTGCCACGCTAAGCGTCAGAATTTCAAAGAAACAGTTTGAACAGGTACACAAGACAGGAACTGCTACACCTAAGAACCTGCATATCCCCCTAAGAGGTGTTGAATTGGCAAACGAAGAGGAAGCCGTCGGTGTCACAATGCCCCAAGAATTAGAGCAACGCGTGGTGTTGCTTACGGGTTCGTCCGACCCCATCATGGAACAGTACATCCTCGAAAACTACGACAACCTGCTACCACCCGTAGTAGGCACCATGACTTACTTGAAAGGAACACCTGGCACGACCAACGGCGATGAGGCAGAATGCGTGAAATTCTATTTCAACAACAATTTCCGTGTCCGTGAAGGCTATTCTTACAACTTGCGTTTCCCCTTTGTCGAGGAGATGAAGCCAGGTAGCGTGGCAGAGTCGTGCGAAGGCTATAGCGAGGTGCTACTGAAGATTGTGCCCGACTATGAAGTATGGACGGGTGAAGCTGGCAATAAAGATTGGAGTAACGACGAGAACTGGCGACGTGCTGATTTCGACGAACTCTATGGTGGTAATGGCACACTTCTGTCAGCCAACGAGGAGGATGACAACTATTACATGACCAACGATGTAAACTACGTCACCGATGAAGATCGCCAGCGGCGCAGAGGCTTTGCTCCACTCTACTGCACTGAGATCCTGATGATGACGAAGGAAGAGGTGGATGCTCCTTTGCTCTATGATGATGGTGATGAGACAGAAAAAGACAATCAAGGTAATCCGGTACTGGATGAGAATAATAATCCGATCTTGACGGGCTTCCCTGCCCTGCGCTCTACATCATCACCCCTGATACGCTATGACTTCCAGGCTCATGAGTGGACAGAAGAGCGGGAAAACGATGCCGAAACATCACAGCATGCCAAGGATGTTCGTGACATCGGTGATATGGTTACTGAACTCTACTCGACCAATGTTTGCGACGGCATCGTCTTCCAGTCTGAAACAGAGTTGGTGAATGCTCATCTGCTGAACTATAGCAAGGCATGGGTGGAATTTGCATTGCCCAAGAATAAATGGCATCTCGTCAGTTCACCCCTGCGTGGAACCATCTCTGGCGAGTGGTATGCTCCCACGTGGAGTGGACGTCAGGAAACCACCTACTATGAGCCAATCACGTTCGACGTGGATCCCACTAAGCCCATCAGCATGACCAGCTTCAGTGAACTATATGAAAATGGACAGACCAACTACGGTGACCCTGGTATACTCAATTATGACCGCTTCGCTCCAGCTGTCTACCAGCGGCAATGGGACAAGGCTAAGGCTGTCCTCTATGAGCGTGGTGCCGTATGGAGTGCTGACGATGCCAGCCAGACCCAAAACCTTGGCTTTGAAGGAGAGGGTGACTGGACAGGCAACGGAGAAGGATTCTCATGGGATAGCGCCAATGCCGATGAATACCTCAACCGTTTGGTCTACAAGCCTTTCGGTGACAGCAAGATTAACGTAGCTGTACGTGGCTCGTGGAGCGGTGCACACAACGACCACACCGTACCCTACGACAATGGTGGCTTCAGCGTGATGCCCATCAACAACCTGAAAGAGCATAACAACGAGGACGTCAAGACTATTTTCCGCCTACCCAAGGATGACCAGTACTACGATATCTGGGACTGGGGCAAAGACTATAAAGTAGAGAGACGTGTACGTATCTACATTGATGACGGACGACGTGATTGGCCCACCGGGTTTGCGGCAGGGGAAATAGGAACCAATCAAAACCCCAATGACTATCTGCCCAAAGAGGGAGTGAACATTGTAGAACTAAAGAACCGTGGCCGTCTGCGCTCCGACTACTTCGCAGAAAAAGCCGTAACTCCTGAAGAAGTCACAACTCACATAGGTAGTACAACAGCAGGAGATCTTGCCCTCTATGATTTAGACAAGGACGGTGATATCGATGCCAGTGATGTAAAGGAAGCTGTAACTCCAGCAGCTGTCAAGGCTCACATTGGAAGAACGTCAGCAGAAGAACTTGCTCTATATGACAGAGACAAGAATGGCCGAATTGAGGCTGCCGATACGGCATACTATGTAACGCTGAAGAACGAGGGAAAAGGTAGCATGGGTTACTTCCTCGCCAGCAACCCCTTCGTCTGTGGTCTCAATATGAAGAAGTTCTTCGAGTTGAATGCAGATTCCATCTATGCCTACTATCTGGTGATGAAGGACAGTGATGTCGATCCCCAGAACTCTAATTTGACAAGCACATATCTTGCCACCCAACCAACAGGAACCGAGTGGAAGTGGACCGACATGAACTTCAGCGGTATCAGTGATGGTACAGATTTACTGGGCCGTAAGATTGTGCCTCCACGCTATGCCTTCTTCCTGAAGAAGAAAGAAATAGGCGGCAAAGACCTGAACCAGCTGACCCTGAGATATACCCCCGACATGATGGTGCATACGTCCAGGGATGAGAATGGGAAACCAATTGGAGTCCATCCCTACCTCAGTATCTTTGCTGAACGTGACGGCGACACCAGCGAGGCGATGGTGATGATGAGTCCCAATGCCAGCAACAAGTTCTGTCCTGGGGAAGATATGGAGACCTTCGTGGTCAGCGACATCAGTTCGAAGATTCCTGTCATCTACACACTCACGGGCCGTCTGGCAACGAGCGTCAACCGCATCCACGACTTCATGGTTCTGCCCATCGGTATTGAGAGCAACAGCGACAAACCAGCGACAGTGACCTTCCAAGGTGTAGAGAATTTGGGCGACAGCCTGATGCTCTACGATGCGAAGACGGAAGAACTGTTACCTCTGAAGTCAGGAACAAAGAAACAGATGCCTGGTCGCACGCAGAACCGTTTCTTCATCGTGAAGGGATCAAACCTGGAGAAAGCTATCGACGAGAGCAACCTGCAGATTTATATCAATGATGGCATCATTACGGTTGCTTCTACCACAGGTCAACCAATCACAGAAATTCATGCCTATGATGCTGGTGGCAGACAGGTTTACACTATAAAGCCCAACACTACCAAGCACCGTTTCCGCTTGCCAAGAGGCATCTATGTGGTGAAGGCTAACACCGAATCCACTCAGCGAGTGAAGAAAGTCGGAAACTGAGCAGGATGGAATCAATGACAGCATTCTTTTGATAACAATTTGAGTGGGAGACGTCAATCGTCCCCCACTCTTTTTTCCCTCTACCTCAAAGCCAACGAAAATACAACGTGTTGAAAAGGCAAAGACAACGTGTTGTCTTCGCGGTTTCAACGTGTTGTGTTTGCGGTTTCAACGTGTTGTCTTTTTCCACTTGATATTATGCCTGTCAACAAAATTATGGAAGGAAGCTGGAGTGGTTCAAAAAAACTTTGTATCTTTGCATCAAACATCACATAAAAAAGATTCTGATAAAACCAGACAACCCATGAAACGACTGACTCTCATCGCCCTGATTCTGACGGTTCTGACAGGTGCCGCCCAAACTGCCCCACGGGCAGACTATCGCATCATCCCTCTTCCCAAGAGCGTGAAGAGCGACACAACCCGCGTGTTCCTCCTGAAAAACAACATGAAGATTTCCTTTGATGCCAAGAACCCTGAAGTGGCACGCATTGCGCAATTTCTGGCAACCTGGACTCTGGAGACTACAGGACTACGCCTCTCTTTGGCTCCTGCGGACAAACATGCAGCTATCCGTTTGGCATTAGCTGCTCCAAAGAACAATGGGAAACAAGCATCTAAGCTGAGGAAGTCAGCAAAAACATCTGTCGGCAAACAACCTTCGGAAGCCTACACCCTGACGGTGGGACAAGGGGGCATCCTGCTCTCAGCCGAAGAAGCCGTTGGTCTCTTCCGTGCCGCCCAAACGTTCCGCAAGAGCCTTCCTGTGCAAACAGCTAACCCAGCCCAGCCGTCCTCTCCCATCGAACTACCCTACGTCCGCATCACTGACTCTCCCCGCTTCAGCTATCGAGGTGTGTTGCTGGATTGCGCCCGCCATTTCTTCTCTGTAGACTTCATCAAACAGTATCTCGACGTAATGGCATTGCACGGCTGCAACCAGTTCCATTGGCACCTGACCGACGACCAGGGATGGCGATTCGAGGTAAAGGGTTTCCCTCGACTGGCAGTGGATGGAAGTGTGCGTGAGCAAACGGTTATCGGACCTGGAAACATGGGTATCTACGACGGTCAGCGCTACGGAGGCTACTATACCCAAGACGATTGTCGCGAAATTGTGCGCTATGCGGCTGAACGATACATCAATGTCATCCCTGAAATCGATCTGCCCGGCCACATGATGGGAGCCCTTCACGTGTTCCCCAATCTTGGATGCAAGGGTGGCCCCTACCCAGTGAAAACCAATTGGGGAGTCAGTCGCGACGTGCTTTGCGGCGGCAACCCTGAAACTCTCGTATTCCTCAAGAAAGTGCTGGGCGAACTTTGCGATGTGTTCCCCTCTAAGTTCATCCATATCGGCGGAGACGAATGTCCCAAGGACCGTTGGAAACAATGTGCCAAGTGTCAGGCAAAGATTAAGGAGCTGGGACTGACGGCAACAGAGAAACACAGCGCTGAGGACCAGCTCCAGACCTATATCAACCGTGAGGTGGAACACTTCCTGAACGAGCGTGGACGTGATCTCATCGGATGGGACGAGATTCTGGCAGGCGGACTGACAGAGGGCTCCATCGTCATGAGCTGGCGCGGCACCAAGGGTGGCATCGAGGCAGCACGTCAGCATCATCGTGTCATCATGTCGCCCAACGTATTTGCCTACATCGACCATCCCCAGTTGAAAGACTTGGGAAAACAGCCACGCACCACCGACAGCTACATTGTCTCTTGCAGCAAGATGTATTCGTTTGAACCCGTGGTTCCAGAGGAACTGACAGACGCAGAACAGGATTATATCCTGGGTGTGCAGGCCAACCTTTGGACGGAACACGTTGCCTACCCAGAGCATGCCTTCTATCAGCTACTGCCCCGTCTGGGAGCCATGAGCGAGGTACAATGGTGCAGCCCCGACCAGAAAGACTTCGAGGATTTCTGTGCACGCTTGCCCCACCTGACAAGCCTCTACGACTGCATAGGCGTCAAGTACTGCCGCCAGGTGGAGTAATGCGATTCACTTCTTTTCGAAACGCTTCAGCAATCGTTTCAGTTCCTTTTCTGCGGCTTTAGGTCCCTCTGCCTTCAGAACTCTGGTAAACTGACGGGAGACAGAATCCACTCGCTCCTCCTCCTCAGGCGTAGCATAGGCATAGCGGAAGCCCGGCTGCTCGTTCCAATGTCCACGCGTGAAGTCAGGCACACGGACAGGAGCATTGTCGTTGTCCATCGAGAGGCCACCCAGTTCGGCAAGACAACACCATTCTGCCAAATCATAAACATCGATGTCAAGAGGCAAGCCGTGCTGTAGGCAATATACCAATCTCAGCTCCATGATGAAATCCATACCGCCATGTCCTCCCACTTGACGTGCCCGTTCGCCATACTTTATTGCAATGGGTGACTGATATTTCTTCACCAAAGCATCAAAGTCCGCCTTAGGCATAAACTCGTGACCCGACAGGTTATCGGTGGTAATATTGTCAATGCCAGAAGACTTCAGTTGAGCACTACTGAGTGCATATCCCTCGACAGGATACTTGTTGGCAAAACCCTTGGTACCCGTGAGCTGATAGCGACGATTATAGGGCTGAGGATTCATTACATCGTGCTGAATCTCAATGACTTTTCCTTGAACGGTGCGGATAAGCGTAGTAGTGTGGTCACCATTACGATACGGCGCATCCAGATTGTCCAAATCTTGAGGATATTCCTTGACAGCCACAGGGCCCGTAGTAGGTTTCGTATCCATCGCCACCAACGTCTTGAAACGGTCACCCCGATGGATGTTCAGCAACTGAGCCACAGGTCCCAGACCATGAGTGGGATAGATGTCGCCACGATGCTCCTTGTTGTAACGGAGACGCCAATTGTGCCAATAGTTCGTCCAATGCCAAAGGCTATGCAGGTAAGCACCTTCCACATGGAGAATCTCACCAAAGACACCGTGCTGAGCCATGTTGAGCGTGTTCATCTCGAAAAAGTCATAGCAGCAGTTCTCCAGAATCATGCAATGCAACCTTTTCTGTTCTGCCAGGTCAATCAAATCCCAACAATCTTGGATGGTCAAAGCAGCCGGCACCTCAATGGCAGCGTGCTTGCCATGCTCCAACGCATATTTTGCCACAGGCACATGATGCTCCCAATCGGTAGCGATGTAAACCAGATTGATGTCTTCCCGCTCACATAGCTCCCGATAACCATACTCACCGGAATAGATGTCAGCCTCAGGCAAGCCTGCGTCCGTCAGGAACTTCTGGCATTTTTCAGCCCGTTCCCGTTCGTAATCACAAAGAGCAACAATGCGCACTCCGTTCATGTGGGTCCAACGTTCCACAGCATAAGGGCCACGATTGCCTAAACCCACGAAAGCCACCCTGACGATGGGCAATGCTGGAGTCGCGAGGTTCAAGGCCGATTCCTGACCTGCAGGCCTTTGGGGCGTATCAACAACAATGGTTCCCTTCTCCCAATTCCAATGGAGTTGGGCAAAGGCACTGCCAGATATTACCAGCAGAAGACAAAGGGAAAGAAATAGTCGGAAATTCTTCATGTTTTAAATTTGCTGTTTAGAGTTAAATGTATAGGTTATTTCATTCTTTACACACAAAATTACGACATTTTTTTCAATAACAGAAAGAAAGTCCACATTTGTCTTGTGTTTAGTAAAACTAAACAACTTTTCAAGAAAAATTATTGCATATCTCATGGGAAATTATGAAATTTGCACGTTATAAGAACAAATATTGTACCTAAGAACACAAGAAATATAGAATTTTAAAGGCTCAAAGATATGCAGAGAGACAGTCTTATGAGAATCTTCAGAGTGCTGATGACAATGATTGCCTGTTGCAGTCAGACGTTTGTCTGGGCAGCCACAGAAGTCAATGTGGAGAAGGCTGGAACGCTTTCCTCGCTACTTACAACCACTGACAGCGAACTAAAGCTGACTGGTTCCATCAACGGTACTGATGTCAAGTATCTTCGACAGTTGATAAACGACGGAAAGGTGACAACTTTGGACATTTCGGGTGTAAGAATCGTGAGCGGTGGTGTAGCTTACTACGAGAGCAACAAGACAACGGCAGATGTCATTGGCGAATACATGTTCAAGGACTGCAAGAAACTGCGATCTGTTGTGCTTCCCACTTCAATAAGCACCATCGCACGTTGCGCCTTCCAGTATACGAATCTGCGCAGAGTGGAGATTCCAGATAATGTGCAACGACTGGGTTATGGAGCCTTCTCCGACTGTTCGCTACTGACTACAGTCGTCGTCGGCAGGAAAGTGTCGCACATCGAGCAGGGAACTTTCTATAACTCAGATGTAAAGACAATCTTTGTGAAACCGACGACACCTCCGACACTGGATGCTTATATCTTCACGACCAAACCAACCATCCGCGTATACTCCAATGTACTGGCTGACTATAAAGAGTCCAGCTGGGCACAGTACGGCTCTATCGTGGGACTCCTGGAAAACTTCTATCCGATGGAAGACAACGGTAGCGATACCGTGAACAAGCTGCGCGACACGTATTTCAAAGACGCCGCCTGCACAGAACTGAAAGCGGAATACCAGGCAATGAGTGACGAGGAACTGACCGCTGCCATGAAGGAAGGCGGGATGCCGGATTACATGACTGCTATCGCTCTGAAACTGAAGAATGAGAACTGGAGCAAATACGAGAAGGACTTCCGCATCCACAGCTACAACGCCTATAGCGACGCCTCCTACTGGAACAATCTGCTCAAGAGCACGGGCGGTTCTTATATGGGCAACCCAACGGGCATTTACACCAAGAACAGCGACCCGCTCTATGTCTTTGTGGATGAGGACGTGCCCGATGATGCTACGCTCTACATGGCAGGCTGCGGAGGGAACGATGTCCTCTCGAGCGGCAAGTCAGGCAAGAAACTGTCGAAAGGTCTGAACATCGTGGACGGACAGAAGGATGCTCTCTTCTATATCCTCTATACGGCTGATACACAGTCGAGGAAGAAAACGTTAAGTCAGTGGCCCAGCATCAAGATTCACATCGAGGGCGGTACTGTGAACGGCTACTACGACATTTCACGCCACAGCGACAAAGACTATGCCACCCTCCTGAAAGGCGCTACCCACGAGTGTTTCACCGTCAAGGGAGGACAGTCGCTCTTCAACTTCAAGACTGCCACCTATAAAAAGATATGGCCCTCCAGCATCGACAAAAGCATCTGCTGGTTCGACAGCTTGACGGTATGGGAAAAAGAACTCATGGGGTTCTGCGAGTCAGTAGCCACAGGTCAGCGTGCTGGGGCACCTTTCTGCCTGACAGGAGGCGAAGCTATCTTCCCCCTCTATTACAACAACCCAAACTTTGCCATCCAGGGCGTGGAAGCTGACGCAGGATGGGCCAACTCGGCGTGGTACCGCACCTCCTACAACTCAGAGGGTTGCATATCATCCTCGTTCAATGTGAGTCGCGCAGACCTCGACGATTGGTGTGCGGCACATGAATGCGGACACAACAATCAGGGAGTCATCAGTCTGGAAGGTGGTACAGAGGTGTCGAACAATCTCTTCTCGAACGTAATACGCTACTTGGACGGACTCGTCACGTCGGAAGGCTCTTCTCTCGCCACTGTGATGCAGGAACATGCGCGTCATGAACCCTTCTTCACGCGAAGTCTCGACAGCCAGATGCGCATGTACTACCAACTGTATCTCTATTATCATCAGGCACAGAAGAACACCTCGTTCTACCCCACCCTTTTCCAAGAACTGCGCCGTGACCCATTGGGCACTCGATACAGCAACACCTATGAGACAAGCCTGAAGTTTGTCCGCAAGGTATGTGAGGTAGCACAGGAGGACTTGACCGACTTCTTCACCGCCTGGGGCTTCTTCGAGCCCGTCTCGAACCTGAAGGTGAATGATTATGGAGAGCATACCATGACGGTTAGGAAAGCAGATATCGACCGCACGCTGAAAGAAATTTCCAAATACCCCAAGAACCGTACTCTCCTCTTTGTGGAGGACCGTGCCGACTACGTTCTGACCAGCGGTTTCCTGACAACAGCAGGCCAGAAACGGCGCAACTCGGAAAGGGTTGGCCAGTGCGGCAATCTTGGACAGTTCACCTCCTATCAACTCGATGCGGCAGAACCTTCCAACTATACCTACCTGCAGGCCGACACGATGTTTGCCATGTCTGGTACGGGTGGTGTAGGTTTTCTGGTACTCGATGCCGAAGGAAAAATGATAACAGCCTCCAATGCACTGAGCTTCTGCATTCCCAGCAGCGTAGGTGATGACTTCTCTATCTATTCGGTAGATGCCGACGGTACGCTTCACGAGACATCCAAGTCAGGCAGTGGAGCAGAAGTCGTATGGCTCCAAAGAGCCGGCACGCTGCAAGACTCTCTCTCTGCCCAAGCCATCAAGGCTACTGTGGGAGGACGCATCAACGGTACCGACATCAAATATCTGCGTCAACTTCTCAATCAGGGGAATCTGCTTGCCCTCGACCTGACAGGAGCCCAGGTTAGTGCAGGCGGTATAGCCTATTACGAGGCTTACCGCACCAATTCCAACACGATGAGTCGCTATGCCTTCTACCATTGTGCCAATCTCATCAGCATTTATCTGCCCCAAACGATAACGGCGATAGAAGACCACGCCTTCACCAAAACAGGATTGCGTGAGCTTTACATCCCAGAGAAAGTTACTTCGATAGGCACAGAGTCCTTCGGCGATTGCACGCAACTGGCTAAAGTGGTTATCGGTTCCAAAGTCAGGAGTATCTCGCAAGGTGTCTTCTACAACTCTGGGGTAAAGGATGTCTATGTCAAGGCGAAGACACCACCTACCCTCGGCCCGTACATCTTCACCAGCAAGCCTGTGATTCATGTCTATGCCAGTTCCCTCGAGGCCTATCAATCCTCTGCATGGGCACAATACGGAACCCTGGTGGGTGACCTCGATGACTACGACGACATAACTCCCGTTGAGATACCTCGCTATGACCAACAAATGGTAAATGGTAAATGGTTAAATGGTAAAAGTTATGACCTGATGGGACGCGAAGTCAATACCCTTCTGCCTGGCCACATCTACATCCGCAATGGGAAAAAGATTTATCAACGATGACGAGGACGATAACGATGACGATGACGAGGACGATGACGAAGACGAAGACGAAGAATAATAACAAAAAAGATAAAATGAAGAACAAGAGCTTTATGAGAATGTTCAGAATGTTGACAGCAACCATTGCATTATGCTGTTTTACCAATGCATGGGCTGAGGCTGTAGTGGTTCATGTGGAGAAAGCGGGAACGCTCTCCACATTACTGACGACCAGTGAGACTGAAGTGAAATTGACTGGTTCCATCAATGGTACTGATGTCAAGTATCTCCGTCAAATGATCAACGAAGGGAAAACGGTTTCCTTGGATTTGTCGGAAGTGAAGATTGTCAGTGGTGGTGTAGCATACTACGAGAACTACAAGACAGAGAATGATGTCATCGGCAGCTGCATGTTTACAGAGTGTTCGAAACTGCGCACCATCGAACTGCCCAAGTCCATAAGCAGCATTGCCTCCAATGCCTTCTCGAGGTCTGGAATCCGCAAAGTGGACATTCCCAACAGCGTATCCAAATTAGGAGGAGACGCTTTTGCCTACTGCAACAACCTTAGCACTGTGGTTATTGGCAGCAGAGTATCCAAACTGGATCAGGGTGTCTTCTACAGCTCTCCTGTAAAGACGGCATACGTCAAGCCTATCACCCCTCCAGACACTCCACCCTATCTGTTCTCATCGAAACCTTCCATTCGAGTGTATTCCGAGTCGGTTGTCGATTACAGACAATCCAGCTGGGCTCAGTACGGCACTATCCTGAGCAATCTGGAAAACTACTATCCGAAGGAAGAGGATGCCAGCTCCATCGTGAACAAGTTGCGCGAAACGTTCTTCGAGGACGCTGCCTGCACGGAACTGAAGGCTGCATATCAAGCGATGAGTGACGAGGAACTGACCGCTGCCTTCCAGGAAGGTGGGATGCCTGACTTCATGACTGACATCGCTCTGAAACTGAAGAACGACAACTGGAAGAACTTCGAGAAAGACTTCCGCATCCACAGCTACAACGCTTACAGCGATGCCAACTATTGGAACAATCAGATGCGAAGCACGGGTGGTTCCTATATGGGCAACCCAACGGGTATCTACACAAAAAGTTTCGACCCACTTTATGTATTTGTGGACAGTGACGTGCCGGCAGATGCAACTTTGTACATCGCAGGTTGTGTTGGAAACGATCTGATCACGAATGCCAAGACAGGCACGAAGCTGACGAAAGGTCTGAACATCGTGGACGGACAGAAGGATGCTCTCTTCTATATCGTCTATACGGCAGACACCAAGTCAAAGACGAAGAAACTAAGCGAATGGCCTGATATCAAGATTCATATCGAGGGAGGTGTGGTGAACGGTTACTATGACGTTTCACGCCACAGCGACAAGGACTACGTCGCCATCCTGAGAAGCGCTACCCACGAACGTTTCACCATCAAGGGCGGAGAGGCACTTTTCAACTTCAAGACCACCACCTATAGAAAGGTATGGCCCTCCACCATCGACAAGAGTATCTGCTGGTTCGACAGCTTGACGGTATGGGAGAAGGAACTGATGGGATTCTGTGAGTCGGTTGCCACAGGAAAACGAGCCAACTCGCACTCTTACCTGTCAGGTGGCGAGAGCATCTTCCCCATCTATTACAACAATCCCAACTTCGCCATCGAAGGGGTTGAATCAGATGCAGGATGGGCCAACTCCACCCCCTACAGAACATCCTACAACTCCGTGGACTGCATCAGGAACTCCTTCAACGTAAGCCGATCTGACCTAGACGAATGGTGCTCTGCCCACGAATGTGGACACAACAATCAGGGCACCATCAATCTGGAGGGTGGCACAGAGGTGTCAAACAACCTCTTCTCGAACTACATACGCTATCTCACTGGTATCGCCACGTCCGTTGGTTCACCCATTTCCACGGTCATGAACGATTATGCTCGACATGTCCCCTACTTCACCAGATCCGTAGAATGCCAGCTGCGCATGTACTACCAGCTCTACCTCTACTACCATTTGGCACAGAACAACACCTCCTTCTATCCCAACCTCTTCAAGGAACTGCGCAAAGACCCGTTAGGCACACTTTACAACAATTCCTACGAGACCAGCCTGAAGTTCGTTCGCAAGGTATGCGAGGTGGCACAGGAGGACCTGACCGAATTCTTTACCGCATGGGGCTTCTTCGAGCCATTCACGAACCTCAAAATCGAGGATTACGGCGCACATACCATGACCGTCAGGAAGACCGACATAACCAGGACGCTGAATGAAATCTCGAAATACCCCAAGAAGAACCGTTCCATCCTGTTCATAGAAGACCGCGTGAAGTACGTGCTTACCACCAACTTCCTGACCACAGCAGGGAAGAAACGCCGTGACTCAGAGCAAGTGGGACAATGCGGCGAGTTGGGACAGTTTACGGATTACCTGCCTGGAGCATGCGAGCCAGGCAACTATACCTACCTGCAATCCGATTCCATCTATGCCATGTCTGGAACGGGTGGCGTAGGATTCCTGGTGCTTGGTCCTGACGAGAAACTGCTCTTTGCCTCCAACTCTCTGAATTTCTGCATCCCCACCAGCGTTGGCGACGACTTTACGATTTATTCTGTGGATGTCGATGGGACGCTGCACGAGACGACCAAAGCCGGAGAAGGTACTGAAACGGTGGCTCTCAGCAGGGCAGGCACTCTCGCCAGCAGCGTATCGGATCAAGTCATCAAAGCCATCCTGAGCGGCAACATCAACGGCACGGACATCAAATACATGCGCAAGCTCCTCAGCGAAGGAAACTTGGCATCACTTGACCTGTGGGGCACCAAAGTCGTTAGCGGTGGGCAAGCCTACTACCAAAGCTATACCAGCACGCCTAACGCAATTGGAAACTCTGCGTTCTACAACTGCAAGAAACTCATCTCCATGATCCTGCCCAAGAGCATCACACGAATAGAGTCGAATGCCTTCGCCCGTTCCGGCCTGAAGGAAATCTACATTCCAGAGAGCGTGACCTCAATTGGCGGCGATGCCTTTGCCTATTGCGAACAGTTGACGCGGGTAGTCATCGGCTCCAAGGTCAAGACGATGGACCAAGGTGTCTTCTACAGTTCAGCTGTGAAGGAAGCCTATGTCAAGGCACTCACTCCGCCCTCTATTGCCTTATATCTCTTCTCCAGCAAGCCCGTCATACACGTCTATGCCAAGTCGCTGGCAGCATACAAAGCCTCTCCCTGGGCTGAATTCGGCACCATAGTGGGCGATTTGGATAACTATGAAGACATAACTCCCGTTGAGTTACCCCGCTACGACCAACAAATGGTAAATGGCGAATGGTCAGATGGTAAATGGTATGATATGATGGGACGCGAAGTCAACACCCTTCTGCCTGGCAACATCTACATCCGCAATGGGAAAAAGATTTATCAACGATGACGAAGACGAGGACGGTTAAGTGAACGGAGCGTGAAGCGATAACCTTTTCAACGTGTGAGTTGAGCAAGTCGACGTGTGGCGATTGAGGTTTCCACACGTCGATTTTTTGTTTGTGCGTTCCGACTTTTTGAGGACGATTTCAACTGAACTAAAAAATAACCTACACTCTACACCGGGTACCTTTCACGAACTGATTACCAGTAAGATGCAACGGTGCAGGCAGGGTATAGGCAATTTCACCAACCTACACCCGTTTATTCTATTGATCCTCAACGCATTAAATGGTGTGGGTGATGGGTGATGAGCATTTTTGAGTGCATAAAAATTTCTATGCCAAGGCGCAGAAGTTTCGGTAAAATAAAAACATCGAAAACGATGAAAAGTGCGGAATAAAAAGATTGTGAGAGATGAAAAAATATTCGGCTATAGTTTGGCCAGATGACCGATTTTTTGTAATTTTGTCGGTTGTAATTCGCGTATGCGTGCGTACCATGATGATACAATCGCGAGAATCAATACCAACCGCGACCATGTGAGGCTTAATACATCAAATACAATAACACAAAACATCTAAAACAAATGAAAAAGAAATTACTTAATTCATTCCGGCTACGTGCCCTCGCGATGATAGCTGTGCTCTGCGCTGGAATTAGTGGGGCGTGGGGAGAAACACTATTCCACGAAACATTTGGCAGCAACCCTAACAGTGCAAGGACATGGGATGACTCGTACAGCGTAAAGTCTGGAGTCAAGACAGTTTATTCAGACATTACTGGATATACTGTTACCAATGCAAAACAGGGAAAGAATACAACTGGATCAACAGCTTCGGGTCTGATTCAGACAACGCAGGGTTCTGATGCTAGTGTCATTATTGGTCCACTCAATGTTGCTGATTATAATACACTTGTATTGACATATCAATGGAAAGCAGCATCCACAAAGGGAACATACACAACAAGTGCTTCCTATGCAACCAGTGCAAATGGAACATTTACTGAAATTACAGGATCTGGAACAGGTGCAACAACTTTCGTTGAACGCTCATATACACTCCCTGAAGCAGCACAAGTAGCTACTCTCTATTTGAAAATAGTATGGAATACATCTAACACACAGGCAATCATCGATGAAGTGAACTTGGCTGGTGTTAGCTCTGGAGGCTCCACACCTCCAGCCCTTGCCAACATCGCTGCTCTTACAGCAAAGACGGAAGCTGGCACATACAATGTGACATTTACCGATGCCGTTGTGACTTACGTCAATGGGAACTATGCCTATATTGAAGACACCAGTGGGGCAGTCGTTTTGTATAAGAGCAATCATGGCTTTGTAGCAGGCAATGTTCTCAATGGCACTCCATCTGTTGCTTTTGAGATACGTAATGGAAATCCTCAGATAACTAATCTTGATGGTTGCAGTTCAAATGTAGGTACGGCTCCAGAGCCTACTGAAGTGGCAGCCTCTGCATGGAACAAAACATTCAACAATGAACTGAGCAAGTATTATAAAGTAACAGGTGCCACCATCACAAAGACTGACGGAAAGTTCTATGTCCAATTAGGAAACGATAATGTTCAGCTGTTTGGAAGAGGAGATGCAGGTACTATTTCTGTCAGTGATTTGAATGCAACATATACTATTGTTGGTTTCCCAACGATGTACAATACTACCAAGGAGCTCCAAATCTTCGAACAACCAACTGCCGAAACTTCTACACGCGAAGAACTCACGATGGAATTCACAGGTGGCACGCTGGAATTTTCTGATCCCGCCAACTTTGTGGCGCCTACACTTAGCATAAAGAACAGCGCAAACGAATCTGTCACAGGACTTACCATCACATATGAAAGCAACAATACAGAAGTTGCTACCGTAGAAGCCTCTACGGGTAATGTCATCATCGGTGGCTATGGTGAGGCTGTCATTACAGCAAGTTTCAGTGGCAACGATGATTATATTCCTGCTACAGCAAGCTATTCTATCAAATATCAGAACACGAATGTCGGTGATTATACTTGGGATCTGAGCAAAGCATCATACGATAACAATCTAACTGATGACCTCATCTCATGGTCAAGCGATTTTGCTACAATGAAGAATGCCAAGGGGAGTAGCAGTACTAAAGTCAACAATTACATTCCCCCAACGCGTAATAGTACACGAATGTATACGGGAAATGTCCTCACCATCACTCCAGCCAGTGGTTACAAGATAACTTCTGTTACCTTTAAAGCTACTACACTTGATTATGCTACAGCTCTGGGAGGAAGCACATGGACAAATGCTACAATATCTTATGGTGATAAGGATAAAACTATCGTTATCATTACACCTACTGATGGCACACGAGAAATTAACGCAAAGATTGGTGGAGCGTGTGGCTTAACTGGTGTAACAGTTTACTATGAAAAGAACAATGAACCAACCATCACGATTCCTTCTGCATTAGAAGTAAGTTCAGCAGAGAACACAGGTACACTAGAGGTATCATATCTCAATATATCTGACAACAGCAATGCAAGGGTAGTTCTTTGTGACGAAGAAGGTTCTGTAACAGAATACGACTGGATTAGTGCAGACTTCGATGATGACATGAATATTGAATACATGATTGCAGCTAACGAAGAAACAACACCACGCATTGCTTATCTACAGGTATATGTGGGCAATTACTCATCTAATCACATCATCATCACACAGGCAGCTTTTATTCGCGACTATGTAAATCTACCATACGAATATAATAGTACAGGTGCAATGGTAGCTGATGAAACAGGATTAACAGGCAATGGGCTTGGCAGTTACACTTCAGATGGTCCTGGCATTAAGTATGACGATGCTGGTGACTATCTCCTCATAAAAATGAATGAGGCTCCAAAGGCCCTCTATTTCGATATCAAAGGCAACGGCAATGGTCAAGATCCTTGGGCTGGAACATTCACAGTACAGACCTCTGCTGACGGCGAGACCTTTGAAGATCTCGAATCATACACAGAACTAAGTAGCACCACTGAAACAAAGGTTTTCACTGATTTTTCTGATGATGTACGATACATCAAATGGACCTATACTGCCAAAACATTGGGTAATGTTGCGCTTGGCAACATCCTTGTTGACAAACAAGTTCAGACTGCATACATCGAGATTAATCGGGCTTGCTACGACGATGATACAAAAATGTATTATGGTACATACAGTAACAAGAAGCCATTCTTTGTACCAAATGGCTTAACGGTAGCTGAGGTGACTATTGCTAATGGTATCCTTACTGTGACTCCCTATGAAGAAGGCAACATTGTTCCAGCCAACACAGGCGTGATGGTTTCTTCCGAAGAACCTGGCAGAAAGCCTGTGACACTTATGGAAAGAGGTGGTGCTGCCAAGACTACCAACAATATGCTTCGACCTTCTGGTCCCAATGGCATCACAGCCGAAGAGATGGCAGAAGCCGATCTTAATTGTACTTACTACCGCCTGACGATGCACAACGGAGCAGAGATTGGTTTCTGGTGGGGTGCTGAAGATGGTGCTGCGTTCGATCTTGGACCCAACAAGGCATATATGGCTGTAAAACCTGGATCTGAATCTCATCCCGTCAAGGGCTTCGCACTCAATGATTTCGTGGACGGCATACAGGCTGTTGAGACCACTGAGAAGGAGAATAATGCAATCTACAACCTGGCTGGCCAGCGCGTAAGCAAGATGCAGAAGGGACTCTACATCGTGAATGGCAAAAAGTTGTTCAACAAGTAAATAAGGAACTAAAATTATGAAAACATATATTGAGCCGAAAGCAAAGATTATGCACCTGCAGACAATCAGCATGTTGACACAGTCGAAACGTGGTGGCGTGAAAACTGGTGACAAGGTGGGTGATGAATACAATCCCAATGATGTGTCCTACGGCAAGGAATATAATGATTGGGATGAGTAAGAGAAGTAACGTCAATTACCGTTAATTGTCAAGCATGCAGAAAATGTTAACGGCAAATTATACGGAAATTAACGTGAAAGGAAATCAAAATTGACGTAAATATGATGTCCGCCCGAGTTCATTATTTGGCTTGGGCGGGCTATTTGAATTTCTTAATTTATTAAACAAAAAGACAGAAGCAGGGAGAGCAAGACTCTCTGCCATATCAGTAACGAAAAAATATGACAAATACAATGAAACATTATTTTCTTAAATCCTTACGGCTACGCCTATGTGCTTTTGTGGCCTTGGTACTCTGTGGTGCTGGGATGGCGTGGGGAGAAGACGTGACAAGCACTATAAACTTTGGTAATGGCAAAAACGGCACAATCTCTATCAATAGTGCATCTATAACCGGTGCTGATAATTTAAATAACATTTGGACTGTCACGACAGTGGGGACGACTTCGTTTACACCAAATGCGTCATATTCTCAAGTTGGTTCTTCCGACAGACCTGCCACAAGCATCACTTTCACTACTACACTTCCAACCCTGAAGTATATATCTAGTTTTAGTGCGAAATTTGGCGGGTATAATAATACAGCTGGAACAGTTGAACTTAAGATAGGCAATACTACTGTAGGCAGTGGTAATTTGAATGGAACTAACGATGTGACTATAAATGCAAGTTCTAATTTACATGTTGCAGGAACAGTATTAACTATTAATGTTACAGGTATTGCTAAAGGCGTAAAAGTTTACTATATTACTTATACCTACGATAATAGTACTGAAGTTGTAACGCATACTGCTACATTCTCAATAAATGGCAATACTGACCAGACAATAGAAGTTGCAGAAGGATCCCCCATCACTTTCCCTGCAAATCCTTCTGACATTTATGGCAAAACTTTTGTTGGCTGGACAACAACAGAGATTAATGGTGTGCAGAACAATGCTCCTGAAATTGTTACTGAAGCAACAATGGGCAATACCAACACTACCTATTATGCTGTTTTTGCAGAGGAGAATATTAGCGAACAGGAATTTACCAAAACGTATGGTTTTGAAAATACAGAAGTTGATGAATCATATTGGGTAATTGGCGGCCCCCAAAAAGCCAGTGGTCAACATAAAACTGGAAGTTATTCGGGAAAGATCAACTCAAACAACACTTATGTGACTTTCAAAAATAAAGTCAATGTGACAGAATTCTCATTCGAGTTCATGCGTGCGACCACTAATAATAACTATAATGTTTATATTGAAACGTCGACAGACAATACTTCTTGGACGGCAATTGAAACTTACGAAATGAGTTCTTTTACAAAAAATCAATGGCATAAGAAATCTCATTCCTTTGACGGTAATTCTGCTCTTTATGTTCGTTTCCATTGCTACAATACAAATGCTGAACGTTATGTAGATGATGTTACAATTAAATATATAGAAAATATAACGACATATTCAAGCTATTGCACCATTGTTCCAACTACTGCTACGTTCACCATCTCCGAGAACTGCTACGATGTCGTGAATAATGCAAATATATACTATGGCACCTACAGCAATGCGAGTGCATTCGTAGTACCTGAGGGGTTAACGGTACATACGGTATCCGTGTCTGATGGAGTGCTCAGCGTGGCTGACTATACATCAGGTGCTATCGTTCCTGCTAATACGGGCGTAATGGTCTCATCTGCAACAGCAGGAGAGAAGACCATAAATCTTACTACAGCAACAGCTACAGTAGATACAGAAGGCAACATGCTTCGCCCAACCGGCTCTGGCATTACTTACAGACAGATGGCTACGGCAGATGCTAACTGTAAGTTCTATTACCTGACAATGAATGGCTCGCAGATCGGTTTCTATCGGAGAAACGATACGGGTGCCGCGTTTGATATGCTAGTTGCCAACAAGGCATATCTGGCTGTTCCAGAAGATGAGGTAGGTGAAATCAAGGGCTTCTTCTTCAATGATGTTGTGGACGGCATCAAGGCCGTTGAGACTACTGAGACTGAGAGCAAAGCTATCTACAACCTGGCTGGCCAGCGCGTAAGCAAGATGCAGAAAGGCATCTACATTGTGAATGGTAAGAAGGTGCTGGTTAAGTGAGAAGAAAGTGGAGCTTGCACCGACTTTCTCGAGCGTGAAGCAGCTCGACGATAGTCAAGGTGATTCAACGATGACGATGACAAATAAAGAATAACATTAAAACGGATATGAATATGAAAACATATATTAAACCAGAAACAATCTCTGTTGAAATGCAACCATGCTCTATGGTGGCTCAGACTGGTGTGAAAAATAGAGACACATTAGGTAAGAGTGTCGTAGGCAACGGCACATTCTACACCAAGGAGGACAACGGTTGGGACGACTTTGACGAAGATTAATCGACGATGACGAAAGAATGAATAAGACCCGCTCGAGATCAACAGATGGTTTCGAGCGGGTCTTTGTTTGTTATCAGGGAAGCGGATGGCGGGTATGCTAAAGCATAATCTTGGAGAGGACGATGAGCAAAATGCTGTTTTTTTGTCTTTTTTAACTAAAGAGGTGATGTCAAAGTCAAATAAATCAGTAACTTTGCAAATTAATATGGATAAATGCGTGCATACGCGCGAGAAGAAGTAAGTTGATTTGAACGACCTGGTACTCTCTGGTTTCCTTAGCCTCTTTGCCTTGTTTGGCAAGGAAGAGCAAGTTGACGAGACACGGGCAAAAAAGATGCTCGTGAACTACCTGCGTCATCACTATGGCATCCGCAATGTTGACAGCTATCTCGACCTCTACAGCGATATGCGCGGCGTATATGAGATAACCGACAATCTGAACGCAGAAACCACAGTAGCCTCCATTTGCGAGAACCTGCAGGGCAAGATTCCTGCCAGCGAAGCCTCGATGCTCCTGCTGCGTCTGATGGAGTTCTGCGGCATCCAGGGAGACAAGGTTCATCCCATCTTCCGAGTTATGGCTGACCGTTTTGGGGTGGACGATGAGATATTCAACATTTTCATTGACTACGTCAAAGGAAACAATACAGCGCACGTGATGCTGCATGACCTGGAGGGCACTGACGGAAAGCTGAAGACGCTGCTTAACCCCAAGACTGGACTTCTCATCTTCACCTATACAGGCAACGATACCGTCCTGCTGAACGATGTACCCGTACTCTCTGGCACGTATCAAGTGTGGTTGCAAAGCAGTGTACTGAAAGGCAAGAACGGTCGCCCCGTCTACTACTCCACTATCCTCGACGCCCACCAGCGGCACAACGGCAAGGCGGTGGACGAAAGGGTGCAAGTGGAGTTCTGCGGACGCGACATCAATTTCCGTTTCCCCAACAGCGACACTGGCATGCACGACCTGAGCTTCACGCTCCACGGCGGTGAGCTGCTGGCCATCATGGGAGGATCAGGAACAGGAAAGTCCACTCTCCTCTCCATCCTCAACGGCTCCCTCAAACCCCAACAAGGAACCATCACCATCAATGGGCACAGCATCGATGAGCCACAGGTCAAAGACCTCATCGGTTTTGTCCCCCAAGATGACCTGCTTATCGAGGAACTCACTGTCTATCAGAACATCTACTTCACCGCCCGTCTCTGCTTCGAGGGCATGAGCGACGAAGAATTGGATCGACGTGTCATGAAGACGCTCAAGGACCTTGGCCTCGATGCTGCCAAAGACCTGAAGGTAGGTTCTGCCATCAACAAATACATCTCAGGTGGACAACGCAAGCGTCTGAACATTGCCTTGGAACTTATCCGTGAGCCAGCAGTCTTGTTCCTCGACGAACCCACTTCAGGACTCTCATCAGCCGATACAGAAAAGGTCATCAACCTGCTGAAAGAGCAAACGCTGAAGGGGAAACTCATCGTCGTGAACATCCACCAACCCTCGAGCGATGTCTACAAGCTCTTCGACCGTCTTTGGCTGCTCGACCGTGGTGGCTATCCCGTATTCGACGGCAATCCCATTGATGCCATCACCTACTTCAAGACAGCCGCTGACTATGCTGATGCAGAAACCAGTGCCTGTCCCACCTGTGGGAACGTAAATCCAGAAATCATCCTCAACATCATTGATGAGAAGGCATTGACAGCCAGTGGGGAGATCTCAGACGAACGCAAGACGTCACCTCAGGAATGGCACGCCATCTACCTGAAGAACCGCCCGACCCTGCCAGAACCTGAAGTGAGCAAGGTTCCCCCTTCAGACCAACGGCGCCCGAACCCTCTAAGGCAGTTCCTCATCTTCCTGCAACGCAACATAAAGACCAAAAGCACAAACTTCCAATACCTGCTCATCACTCTTCTGGAAGCACCACTCCTGGCCATCATCTGCTCACTGCTGACTCGCTATGCACCCCCTGAAGGCTACAGCGTGATGGACAACAAGAATCTGGTGAGCTACTTCTTCATGGCTATCATTGTTGCCACATTCATCGGCATGAGCGGAAGTGCAGAGGAAATCATCAAAGACCGTGCTTTGCTAAAGCGCGAGAAGTTCCTACGCCTTTCCTACAGCAGTTACATCTGGTCGAAAATCATATATCTGGCTGGCGTATCCCTTGTGCAAACGCTTCTCTTCATCCTCATCGGAAACACAATCATGGGATTGCACGGTCTGACGAGCGTATGGTGGCTGATTCTGTTTGTGACAGCCCTTCTGTCCAATCTCATTGGACTTCTGCTCTCCCAATGCCTGAATTCAATAGTTGCAATCTACATCAGCATTCCGCTGCTGCTTATCCCTCAAATCCTGCTGTGTGGACTGGTTGTCAGCTTCTCTGACCTAACGCCAAGGAGCACGACAGGCAATGTGCCTCTTATCGGAGATGTCATCCCTTCGCGATGGGCGTATGAGGCCCTGGCCGTAACCTCGTTCACCGACAATGCCTACGAAAAGCCTTTCTTCTCGATAGACAAAGAGAAACACGAAAGCCAATGGTATCTGGCAGGTGCCGTTTATGAACTGCAGTCGCAACTGGAAACGATGCGTGACGAACAAAAACGTGGCATAGAGGTAAAGCCTGAACACATGCGCACCATCCGAACCAACCTGCCTCTGCTAGCGGCCTTCTGCGGCATCGACAACTATCAGGGCGATGAGAGCTACGAGTCGCTGCAAGACTATCTGAAAGGGGCTGAAAAGCTGCTCATAAAACGCGGCAACAAACTCACACTGCAAGCAGACCGCCAGATGACCAATGCCCTGAAGGAAATGGGAAAGGAAGCAATCCTGCAGCTGAAACGTGACAACTGCAACAAGAAACTCGAAGAACTCGTTACGGGTGCTGACCAAGGAAGAATTCTGGATATCGTGAAGAGCCATTTCGTGCCCCGCGCAGGATTGGTTTATCTGACACCACGCAGCCACCTGGGACGTGCACCATTCTACAGCAGCGAGAAGATAGTGGGTCCCTGGCACGTGAAAACCCTATGGTTCAACATGAGTGTACTACTGCTTATGTGTCTCGTCACTGGCGCTCTCCTATTTGCTGACTGTCCAGGACGATGGGTTCGTAAAGACTCGTGATCTACTCGTAAATATGACAAACATTAAAAGAATAAAAGGAAAGAACAAATAATTTATTAACAACAAAATTCAAAATCCAAAAAACAAATGAAGAAATCATCATTTTTCGCAGTAGCTCTTGCTACCATGGTCTTCGCTGCATGCGGAGGCAAAAAAACCACTCAGAACGCTGAGGAGGTAAGTGCAGAAATCAGTTTCGAGCAAGAACAAATCGAGGCAAGCATCAAGCAGAACTTCGACAGTCTGGCAACTCAAGTGGGAAATCTCAAGCAATTGCCCATTCGCAAGAAAGACGGAGTCATCACCCTCTCTGAGGAAGAAATGAAGGTAAAGCCTGACTATCTGCTTGACCCCAGCATCTCAGAGAAAGCTACCACACTTGCTGAGAAGTACCGCATGCTGAGTGCTCTGCAAATCGACAAGGAAATCGCAGAACTCTATGAAATGCCTACCACAGGGTATGAGAACGGAATTGCCAGTCTGTTCGTTGACATCAACGATCCTTCCTTCAAAGCTATCGAAGGAAACAGCGATGTATACGAGACTACACAAGAACTCTACAACGCAATGAACGAGAACGGACGCATCAACTACTTCTGGCAGATTGTATCTACCGCACTCGTTGAGCAACTTTACGTTGTATCACAGAACACTGACAAATTCTTGGCAGCCTTCGACGATGAGACAGCATCCAACATGTCATATCGCATGATTCTCATTCAGGATGCCATCAATCGTCTGACTGAGTACGACCCTGAGGTGACTCCAGTAGCAGAAGCTCTCGAGCCTCTCAATGTCATCAACGCTACCAGCGTCAGCGAGCTGAAGGAACAGCTTGAATCAGCCAAAGAACAGATCGCTGCTGCTCGCAAGAGCCTCGTAGGGTAAGAAAGTAAAAGAGGGAACAACATTCCCTGATAGACAAGGGAGGGTGCCACAAAAAAGTGAAGCGCCCTCCCTTGTTCATTGTATCGTTGAGACTCATCCGTACGAGAGTCCCCTGCAGGGGTTTACCAAACTATCTCAACTCAAACAAATTGATAAGTCCTGTCATCTTGAACACGCTGCTCAGGTCAGCATTCATACCAGTGAGAAAGACATGAATGCCCTTGGGCTTAGCATGCTTCAACACACTGAGAAACAGACGCAGACCACTCGAGGAGATATATTCAAGAGCATTACAGTCAAGCACAATCTCACCAGCAGTACAATCATTCAGCGGCTTCAGATCCTGTTCACACTGAGGAGCTGCAGCCGTATCCAAACGACCTTCAAAGACAGCCACCATGCTGCCATCCTTTTCATAAAGCGTTGTTTTCATATTCTATTCTATAGTTTAAAGAGGATAAATCAAATTTTACAATCCCAGTTTCTTACACAACGTGAGAACATTCCTGCCCCCCACACGCTCATAATGGATGGAGTCCATCAGTTCGCGTACAAGAAATATGCCAAGTCCACCAATGGGCCGCTCTTCAAGTGAGAGGGTTGTGTCGACTTTCTCCCTTGCAGTAGGGTCAAAGGGAGTACCGCTGTCGGAAATGGTGAACACCAACCGCCCTTCATCACAACACACATCGACATTCACATCACCAGGCGTATCTTTGGGATAGGCATATTTCATCACATTCACCACAGCCTCCTCGAGCGCCAGGTTCATCTGCATCGTCTGTGCCTGATTGAAATCAACAGAATCACATACCTCATCGACAAAGTGTTGCAGTCGAGGAACAGCCTGGACATCGTTGGGCAAAACAAGGGAACGTGAAAACGGTTTCCGTTTGCCAGCGTGTTGCTTTTGAGTCATCGTGCCATCTAATGCCTTCATGTAGAGAGATGTGTTTATTGGGGTGTAGCGGTTAACTTCTTACGAAGCGTGAGCACATTCTTACCATTGATGCGTTCGTAATTGATGGAATCCATCAGCTCACGCACGAGAAAGATTCCCAAACCGCCAATCGGCCGCTCTTCCAACGAAAGGGTCGTGTCGATTTCTTCCTTCGCAGTGGGGTCAAACGGCAAACCGCTATCAGAAATAGTAAACTTCAAACGCACATCATTGGCTTCTGCAACGATATTCACATCACCATCAGAACCTTTTGGATAAGCATAAGTCATCACATTGACCACAGCTTCCTCAAGTGCCAGGTTCATCTGCATCGTCAGAGACATGTCGAAACCTAATGCCTCGCATACCTCATCGACAAACTGAGCCAGCTGGGGAACAGTCTGCACGTCATTGGGCAAAGTTATCTCTCGCTGCAATCTCACATCGCGATGTTCCTTGGTATAACGAATAGCGAGCATCGTCAAATCGTCACTTTGTTCAGCATGGTCCACAAAAGTGCTTACAGCATCGCTCATACGCTCAAGCAAAACGTTTGGCGACTTGTCTTCCTCTGCCAGAAGCTGTTCTGCCACACCCATCATCCGCTCTTCGCCAAACTGTCCATGGTCTGAATTCTCTGCCTCCGTCAGTCCATCCGTATATAAGAAGATGATGGTCTGGGGAGAAATCCACATCTCCTGCGACGTATATTTCCAGTCGCTCATCACGCCCAGAGGAATGTTAGAGTCAATTGTCATCGTTTCCACTTCTTTGTTGATAAGCAAAGGAACATTGTGGCCTGCATTGCAGATACGCAAACGACCTGTAGGCAGATCGAGCACACCTGTCAACATCGTCACGAACATGTTCGATTCACTCTGGTCGGCCAATGACTCGTTCATTTGCATCATCACACGTTCTGGGGCAGCCTCGCGGGCAGAAAGTGTCTTGAACAAAGACCTGGTGACAGCCATCACCAAAGCAGCTGGCACACCCTTTCCGCTCACGTCACCAACACAGAAAAAGAGTTTTTCGTCGCGTATATAGAAATCATAGAAATCACCACCCACGGCCTTCGCTGGAGTCAATTGTCCTGAAATCTCGATGTCATCACGTTCTGGATAAGGAGGAAATGTCTTTGGAATCATCGACATCTGGATATCATTCGCCACCTTCAACTCGCTCTCCATCGATGCCTTCATGGATGTGGTTATCTTCAGCTCGCTGACATACCGCGAGAGTGATTTCAGCATTTCCTCAAAGGAATCGCGCAAGTGACGTATCTCGTCGTGCGAGGCGATGACAGGCATGGGGACATCAAAGTTTCCTTTAGCTATCTCGCGAGTCGAGTCCGCCAATAATTTCAATGGACGTAAATGGTAATGGATGACGAAGAAGATAAGCAGGGAAAGCGAGACTGCCATCAGGCCAAGCAAATAGAACATGCTGCGCTGGAGCTTGTTTGGAGTCTTCAGAATCTCGTCTTCTGGAATGGAGAAACTGACTGACCATAAAACCCTGTCGACGGGAGCGAAATAGACAATCTGGTTGGCAGTCAACTCATTTCGATTATCATCTTTACCGTCGGTAAGAACGTGTATAGGAGCAGTCATCGTATCACTTCCTTTCTCCCATCGCAACATTCGCTGAATAAGTTCCATTGATTTCTTGTTGCCTTTCTCGCGGACGAGCTTCACGGCGTTCACGCTAAGAATGCACGAGGAATCCGGATGGCAGATGAACTGCTCATCGCGACTGACAACACTGACGCGCGAATAAGGATAAGGCTTGACATCATCGATGACGGTTTTCACCCACATCAAATCCACGTCAGCACATAGCACAGCATAGATGGAGCCATTGGGTTCCTTGAGGGGTACTGAATATGTCACCATAGGACGTTTCGTCGACATGGAATCCAGATACGGCAAGCACCAGTAGCCCGCCTCCTTCACGTTGGTATATATCCAGTTGCTGTCAGTCTCCAGATAGCAGAAGTCATGGTCAGGACCACCAATCTCATCGTGTTCCACAGCCTTTGTGGTCGCATCGTTGTAAACGGTTGGGGCATAGTAGCGGCCATGGGCAGGGAAATAGTTCTCGCGATAGAGAAGCGTTACGGCAGCGATGTCGGTATTGTGCTTAATCAGACGCTCCAACAGTTGATAGCAATTCTTGTCGTCATAAGCGAACAAATCTGCATAGGCAGCCGCCGTCTGGACAGCTGTCTCCACATCAGAGACACGGTCGTCTATCGCCTTGATGGCACCATCCATTGAACGGCTGGCCTGACGATGGACCTCTTCGACCATCACCTTTCGAACATGATGAACCTGCCATAAGCCAAAAATCAAGAGGATCAATCCTGCGAGGGTAACCACCACAATGGTTGTCCTGAAGGCCACAGAGGCATTCATCCTATTACGTATACCCATACCTAAACCTCTCTTTCCGATTGCAATGATGTACAAAAAAACTTATTGAAAAGCATTCAACGTCAATCCAAACACGAAATAGGCGTGCTTCGAATCAGGATTAGCCACAACCTGAGCAAACAGCGGAAGCGAGAAATGGTCCGTAATCCGCAGTTCCTTCGTCGCACGCAACCCCACATTCACCACCGCAAAATGGTTCACATCATAATAGTCCGTCGCATAGGGGACCATACCCAAGGAAGCCTGCCAATCGCAGGTTACGAAACGGAAAGGAGCCGCTATTTCAAAATAGGATGAATAGGCTCTCTTGCCGCTCTTGGTGCGACCATCATTGCCTGCAAAGTTTGTCTGCCAGGAAACGCTCACAGGTCCAAAATCATACCCTGCAAAAGCCTCGAAGACATGGCTCGTCGCGTGAGCTTTATAGCGGAAATACTGACTTACAGGGTCATTCATCCAATAATCGATGACACCTACGCTAAGCCCACCTGTCGTGTAACAGCCAATGAGGTCTATCTCACGAGGGTCTGACAAGTCGACAAACCCCATGTTCCCAAAAGCAGACAGGCTAAGCCCCTTCCAGGAGACACCCAACGTAGGCTGCACACTGGCACTACCCAAATTCAATCCTCGCCAGACATATTGACTGACAATATCTGCCCTCAAAGTCATTTCAGTCTTGTCCTGAGCAGACACCTGGAGGGGCATCATGAGGAGGCAGGCAATGATATATTTCACTTTTTTCTTCATATTGGTGACAAATATACGAAAAAAACAAATATAAGATGTTTTTTCAGAAAAGAAATTTTCTTTGTATCTTTGCGGTGCAATATATTAAAAGGTATAAGGAAAGGAAAACAACAATGACCATTGCCATCACGATACTGATACTGATAGCCATCATCGTGGCACTACTGGGCATCATTGGAGCTGTCGTTCCCAGCTTGCCAGGCCCTCCCCTCTGCTTCGCCTCTTTGCTGACTGCCTACTTCACCTGTCCTGGCATGATATCCACCAAACTGTTGCTATGGATGCTGGCTCTGACGGTACTCGTCACTATCCTGGATTACGTGGCACCCATCATGATGACACGTCTGGGCGGTGGTTCCAGGTATGCCATGTGGGGAACTACGCTGGGCATCTTTGCTGGGATGTTCTTCATGCCTTGGGGAATCATCCTGGGTCCCCTCGTGGGTGCTTTCTTGGGCGAGATACTCCACAGGAGCAACTTCACTCATGCCACTAAGGTGGCCACCATGTCCTTCATCTCCTTCCTCTTGGGGACAGGACTCAAACTGATTGTCAGCCTGGTGATGACATTCTATACGTTTGCTGCGATATGGAATTATGGCAAACATGTCCTCTTCTGACACGTCAGCCGAAGAAAGACAACACTATGAATTGAGCCACTCAACGAGTTGTCCCTCTGGTATGATCGTGTAGCGATAGTACTGACTGCGAGAGGCATTGTACTTCCCTTCGATATAGCGGATCGCATCGTCTGACTCTCCCGTCTTGAGGCGTTCCAAGGAAGCATCTGAGATGACGAGATAGTCGGTAGTGTCATCGATGTAAGGATTCGCGTAGATTCCACGATTACCAAGCTGCTGATAGAATTCCTCCATAGGAATCCTGGTGTCAGGTGCCACATACAGTTCCCTTGTATAAAGCAGGTTCTCGCCTGAAGGAAGGTCCATGCGGAATTGCAGGTAATGCTGGTAAGTGAGACGCAGGTTCTTCCGTATTGTCTTGTCCACCCGATAAGGAGTATAATGACCTTGGAGGATATCATCCAAATCCTGCTGGTGAAGTACGCGAGGAACAAATCCGTGGAAAGCCAGTGTCTGCAGATAATCCAATTGGTCCTGGGGAGCACCCTTTCCCACCAACACGTAGTGGACATTCCTGCTTACCCTGATTCCTGGCTTGTACTCTGCTCCCATGTCCCTGAGCCGCATGATCAACTGCTTCTGGGGCATAGAGAAAGTGCCCAGCACACACACCACACGCTCTGTGAAGGGAGTGTCGACGGTGAAAGAATCATCAGAAAAGAGGTCGAGCTGCGACATTCTATTTTCCCTCCTCCTCTTCGTCCGACTTCTTCTTTCTGGCGAATTGAGTGATGCTGATGTCTGTGTTCACGCCACTGGACGACAAGCGGACCGTTGTCTTGCGGTCCTCGTAATAGGGATTCTCCTCCAGGGTGACAGCCACGTTGTTGTGTCCTGCACGTCCAGAGGTCTTCTCCAACTGGAACCACGAGGGCAAGGGTGAGCCATCAGGTGTTCCCAGGGTCCACGACTTCTCGACCGTAAAGCAGATACTGTCCTGGGTGACGAAGGCACTGTCGGCCATGTAGAAATCCACGCTGAGAGGAATGCTTACGGACACTCCATCGTAGGGAGAGGTGACATAATCCTTTACCTTATAATTAAGATTGGTCACGCGCAAGTATCCCAACTGAGTGTAAAGCCCGCTGGCTGAGTAATCGTATGAGTTTACTGTGACAGTTCCCATGCGCGTCTTGCCTGTCGTATTGGGCTGCAGGGACAGGAGAACTGTGCAAAGGTAGAGCTTGTCGTAATCGTAGGGGAAATTATACTTGTTGTCGCCATTCACGTCTATCCAACTGCAATTGGGATGCACTTCCCAGGAGTCGAACGTGTAGAACTGCAAGGAATCCACAGTAGCATCGGCAAAGAGCAAGGTGTTATTGGGATACACCACATTCAACTGATGGCGTTCTGGATCGTCAAGACAGGATTGAAGAAACGGAATCGTCAGTAGAACAAGTAGGAAAAGAATCGATTTTCTCATCTGCATAAAAGGTTTGAATTGTATTTACCACACAAAGTTATGTTTTTTTTGCGAGAACACAAAATCTTTCTCGACAAATAATAGGCAATATGAAAAAAAATATATAATTTTGAGGCATGAAAAATATCTATCACAGGGACATCATGGAAATATTGTTGCCTCAGGGCAGCGATGGGATGCGACTTTACAAGATAGTGCGCCGCATCTACAACATGCATGTCGACCTGTTTGAGCGCAACCTCGACTACGTGGATCTACGCAAGATGATATCCAGCTACATGTGGAAGCAATCCCGCCGCCACGATTCTCCCTTTGTCAGGAACCAATACGGCGTGTATGCCATCCGCCCTGACCTGGCAGTTCAACTGGACCTTTTCTGGGACTTGAAATTCACTGAGCAGGAACAAGAGGAAAAGGCTCCCAAGCAGGAAACTGTGAAACACGTGCAGCTGGAGCTGTTCTAGACGCACATCAACTTTCCCTCGAGAGAACTCTCTCCCCTAATACCAGTCGATATTGGAGCTGTAGGAACTCTGTTTCCTCCATTTGAGTGCATCCGTGAGGGTGCTGGCATTGGCTGCGAAGGTGAAGTTGTAGCTGGTATAGGGACGGATAACTACGCTGCAACTCATCGAGAAGCAATGGAGATCGCGGCTCAATGAGGCAGTCGTCATGGAGAGCTGGTGGTAGTTCATGTCGTAGCCTGACGAGAAGTTGATGTTCCAACCCTCTGAGATACGGATGTTGCCAGAGAAGTTCAGGGTATGCGTCAAGCGGTAGGGATAACGCATCCGCTTCTCTTTGATGGGGGCAGTGGTGTTCTCGCGCATCGAGACGCCATAACTGACAGTAAACTGCCAGGGGAGCGAGAACTGCATGTACCCATCCTCGTCGATTCCCCCTGATTTCTCGTCAGCCTGATCGCGCGAGCGTTTGCGGTCAGGGTCCACGTTCTGCATGCTGGAGTCCGTCTCGTCCTCTTCTTCGTCCTCATCCTCGTTCTCGTTGTCGTAGGCATCATCCCCTTTGTTCTTGTCGCGATTGAAGAGTTTCTTGAACGTTTCGTTGTTGAACGTGTAGGAGAGGTTCTGCGACATTCCCTGGAATCGTCCGAATCTTCCCTTCGACCACTCCGTATGGTCGGAAACGATGACCCTGTGATTGTTGTCATACTCGTAGGCATACGTGGCAAAGACGGCATTCAGCGAGAAGGTGTAAGTCTTTGTCAACTTCAGTCTCACACGCATGTTCAGGTCGCTCCAGGGCTTGCTCTTGGCTGCCATGTTGTAGGAAAGCGAACCACCCAACTCGTCGATCAGGGAAATCTTCCTGTAGCCTGTGGAGTCCTTTTCAGTACGCACTTTCATCTCCACGTTGTTGGTCACGTCGAGCGTCACGCTACCTGTCTTCCCGGCAGACACCGTTCCATAGGCCTGACCGCTGAATGGGGAGTAGCTTACCGTAGAGACATTGCCGTTGGCATCCGTACGGACATAGCTGTCATAGAAGCCGTAGCGCGGTTTGCTGAAGTCAGGAGCATAGCTGAAACTGACTGAAGGGGTGAAGACGTGGCGGATGGCCTGTATCTTCTTCCCGCCAAACCAGGGCAAGGGGTAATACATACCATACAGCTTGGTGTTGGCAGAGATGCTCATGCTGTAGTTGTAGACATTGTAGAATCCATACAAGGTATCGCGCTTGACGGCACGCACATCCTCATCCCACGACTGCATGACCTTGTTGCTATACGTTCTGTCTGTGAAAGAGAAGTTGGGAGTGATGTTGACGTAATCCAGCACAGTGAAGGAGGCAGAGACAGGCACCTGATGCCGCATACCGTTCTTCCAGTCCTTGATGAGATTGCTGTGGAACAGCAGGTTCTCTTTCGTGTTGATGCTGTTCGTGAGGGTTCCTGTGTAGGAAGTGGATATCTTCTCGTACCATCGCTCCCTGCCTACCGCCTTCTTGCGCTTGAAGGGATAGAGGCGGTTGAGCGAGATGTTCAGGGTGGGCAGAGTCACGGCGATGCTGGAGTCGCGCATGTTCTGCGAGAGGTTGAAGGTACCAGAGAGCGTCAGTCCTATGTCTGTGAACGTCTTGCTGTAGCTGATGGACGAGGTACGTGTGCTCTGGGTGTAGCTCTCAGGATTGTACATGGACGTCAGGTTGTTGCGCTCGTAGCTGCTGGTAGCGAAGTTCACGCTGGCGCTGAAGCTCTGGGAGGGATTCGCCTTAGCGTCCTGACGATGGCTCCAGGTTATCTTGAAGGACTTGCCCACGCTGTAGTCTGGCATGTTCTTCTCGCCCTCCTTGGTCAACTGGTAGCTGCCATAGAAACTGCCGCTGAAGCGGTATCGCTTCTTGTAGTTGGTCTGGGCAGAGAGTCCCCACGAACCCTTGGTGTAAATCTCTCCCAGCAGCTTCAGGTCGATTTTGTCGCTGATGGCAAAATAGTAACCGCCATCGCGCAGATAGAATCCTCGAGTCGTCTCGTCGCCATAGGTAGGCATGATGAAACCGCTGCTGTAGGAACTGCTGAAGGGGAAGAAACCATAGGGAATGGCCAGGGGGAGAGGCACATCCTCGACCACAAGATAAGCGGGGCCAAAGATGACGTCCTTGCCTGGATGGAGCTTCACGCGCGTCAGACTCAAGTAGAAATGAGGATGACGGGAGTCGCAGGTGGTGTACTTAGCGCTCTGCAGGTACATCGTGCCCATGCTGTCCCGCTTGCCATCCTGCGACATCATGAAACCCTCGCCCTGCTCCGTATAGACGTTCTGGATAAAGGCCTTGCGCGTCCTGAAGTTATAGTCAATCTTGTCTGGTTCGTACTCATCCTCTCCCTGCTTGAAGGTGGGCTTACCTATCATGGTGCCAGTGGAGTCGACCACACCAGTGGCGTGAACCAGCGAGCTGTCCATGCTCATCGTGATGATCTGAGCCGTCAGTTCCAGGTTCTGGTAGTTCACCTTGCTGTCGCCATAGAGGTTGGCGCGCGAGTTGACATAATCGAACGTGATGGAGTCCTTCGCCGTATACTGCACAGGCTCGTCCAAAGCCGATTTGCTGCGGGGAATGGTATCCACGTCCACAGTGTCCTTCTTCGTCGTGTCTGGCAGGATGGTGTATCCCTTCAGCGGCAGGGCAGGCTTATCCTCAGGGAGCGAATCCCCAGGGATGCTGTCGGGAAGGGCTTTCTTGGTGGAATCCAGACGCAGCGAGTCATCATCCTCAGGCGACAGGGGAAGGTAGGCTCCAGCCGGTCGCGAAGCCCAGGAAATGACCGTAAAAAAGGCCATCAGGATGATGACGAGTCTTGCCTTCAAGTCTATTTACTTTCTATCAATCTGCAAAGGTACGAAAATATGACGAGAGTACATAGAGCAGAAAGGTTTATTATATTTTTTTCACTCGAATTCGGACATCCACGCCTTGAACGTGTCGACACACGACGGTCCGAATTTCTCCAGGCTGCGCATGGCTTGTTCTGGTGTCTTTACCTCCTCCAGGTGGGACTTGGAGAAGAACTTGTCGGCATAGCAGATGATCTTTTCCTCCAGCGTCTCTGGAACGAAGTCGCGAGGTGGGAGAGGCAGGGATTGACGCAGGATTTCCTCCTTCGTAAGCCCCGTTCCCGTATGCCGTTCAGCCACACGAGCATGAGCAGGAAGTCCCTCATTCCGAAGCAGTTCTGCTCCCAGCATCCCATGGCAGATGTAGGGCTTCGTGCCGTGGCAACAGATGCCAGGAGCATCCACGTAGAGAATGCCGATATCGTGGAGCATGGCAGCCTCGTAGAGGAACTGACGGTCAAGGTGGAACTCAGGGTGAGCCTCTGCAATCTCCAGTACCTTCTGGGCAACATACTCGCTGTGCTTAAGCAGAATCTGCTCCAGCTCAGGCTGGCCAGCATAATATTTATGTATCAAATTCAGCACTTTCATACTGCAAAGTTACGTCGAAGTAGGGAGAAATGCAAATTAATCTGAAATTTCGTGCACAAAAAAAATCCGCCACCTTGATGGCAGCGGATTGTGTCTTCCCTATTCAGGCAGCCTTAAACACTCTTCATCACGCACATGGGATATACAGGACAGATTTGCATGAGGAACTTGCCTACAGATAGCAAATGTTTCTTCACTGTTTTCTTGAAGTTCTTTACTGATTCGCAGCTTACCAATACATAACTGTCGGAGAGAACTACAGACATCGGGGTTAATTCCATCGTTTTCATAATCGTATATTTTAAA
>JAEEGI010002903.1_pt1 | contig 41421 bp, 29 predicted proteins | sample 8958751 | NCBI WGS metagenome assembly JAEEGI01 (sample SAMN16246545, study PRJNA631951) | gut metagenome | biome: gut microbiome; feature: rumen; material: KS-attached | host: Bos | place: Iran: Karaj | collected 2018-10 | reverse complement strand
CTATATTTTAGATTTAAAACGAAACCCAAAATAGCATTATTATAACTGATAAAAACGTTATTGATTATATGACAGAACTGGAATTACAACAATACCTGCTCCGTGAGTACCCGCAAGAGAATGCTCGGTGTGAGTGGAAGGAATTTAAGAATCTGAAGAACTCGTTCTGTGGGGACGAAAAGGATGATGTAATTTCCTACGTGTCGGCTATCGCCAACATGGAGGGTGGTTTTCTTGTGGTGGGAGTGCATGACAAGACGCTGGAGATTGTCGGCACAGATACTTATAACTATGACCGCCAGAAAGCAATTCTTCGATTGACGGAACGTTGCACGAACCTGTCGAGCGAGGGACTGGACATCGAGGAGTATGTCACAGACGACACCCAAAAGGTGGTGTGGGTGATTCATATTCCTAAACATCTGCCAAAGCGTCCTGTCTATGCTCACGATAAGGCATGGCAACGGATAGAGGACTCTTTGGTGGAGCTGACACAGGAAAAATTGAATGCCATTTTAGATGAGCCTTTGTTCACAGATACCGACTGGTCAGCCGTAATCGTCCCTAATGCCACGATAGATGATTTGGATGAAGTCGCTATTGCCAAAGCAAAGGTGATGTTCAAGAAGGTACACAGTCGTATTCCTGCGGCAGAGGTGAATGCATGGTCGGTAGAAGAATTCCTAAGTAATGCAGGAGTAATGATTGACGGTGGAATCACTCGTGCCGCTATCATTCTGCTGGGCAAGCCTGTGTCTGTGTTCAAACTCCGTCCTGCCGTAGTGAGAGTTACTTGGTCGCTACGTGATGAACACGAAGATGTAATTGACTATGAACACTTCACGGCACCATTCATCTTGACAGTTGACCAGATTCTTGCCAAGGTGCATAACCTGACGATGCGTGAAATGCCTGGCGGCACGATGTTCCCCGATGTGATGCAGCAATACGATGACTATTCCATGCGCGAAGTGCTTCATAACTGCATCGCACATCAGGATTATACCCTACAGGAGAGAATCAATCTTGTGGAGAATCCAGGATTCCTGTATTATGCCAATGGTGGCAGTTTTATTCCTGGCTCCCTGCAAAAGGCATTGGCAACACATGGTCCACAACGCCACTACCGCAACGAATGCCTTTGCAATGCGATGGTGAACTTTAATATGATTGACATTGTTGGCCGTGGCATCCGCAAGATATTCAATGAGCAGTGGAAACGCCATTTCCCTATGCCTGACTATGAGATTGACGCTGCCAATAAGGAGGTTGCCGTCCGTCTGTATGGTAACGCTATCAATGAGAAGTATACCAGACTTCTGAAAGAGAACAAAGACTTGTCGTTGGAAGACTGCATCTTGCTTGATGCTGTGCAGAAAGGACATCGATTGAGCGAAACTGATGCCAAGAACCTATTGGAGCGTGGTTTGGTAGAGGGTGAATATCCAGACCTGACCATATCCCTGAGCATTGCAAGGCAAACGAAACAATTGCCAGAATATACCAAGGTGAAAGGACTTGAACGCGACAAGATAAAGCAAATGGCTTTGCAGTTCATCCAAAATGCTGGAGAGGAAGGAACTAAACTTGATGCAATCCTGGAATACATAAAAGACGTTCTTCCTTCAACGAAGTCCATGGAACAAAAGCGCAGGCTGCTTCGACACATATTGGAAGAAATGAAAAATGAGAATATGATTCAGGTCAATGGCCGTACTTGGTTTGAAAATGGCTATAAAAGCTAAACTTATGGCCAAATTATAGCCAAGAACTAAAATATGGCCAAATTAATGGGCAAGACACGACTAGTTGGCCATAAATAACGACTAGTAAATGACTAATCGAAGGCTTCTAGTCGTAAAAGTAGTCATTTTCCAATAGTTTAGTCGAACTATTAGTCGAAGTTTAGTCGAAGTATAAGACGAAAAGAAACAAAATATGATATTCGGAAAGAAAATAAGAGAGCTCAGAGATGAGCAAGGAGTGCTGCAACGACAGTTGGCGGCACTATTAGAGATTGACACACCAATGTTCAGCAAAATTGAGCGAGGTGACAGACGGGCAAAGCGCGAACATGTAATCAAGCTCGCAAAATACTTGCATCAGGACGAGAAGGAGATGCTTACATTATGGCTAGCAGACAAAGTACTCGATGCAGTAGGCGATGATGAACTTAGTAATGATGCAATCACTGTCGCCCAAGAACAGATTAAAAAGTGATAACAGCAAAACGGCAATTTGATGTGTGAACAACTGCAAATTGCCATTCCGTAGTAAAAAGTCTCATAGTCATCTCTTGTGAATCAATTGCTATAGGTGTTATAACTTGGGAACATTGTGGTATCAGTGCATCAAGTCGTCACTTGTAACGTACTGATAATCAATATCGGCAAAATTTAATTCTGGTTCAATCGTGGAGCCAGTTCTGTGCCCGGTCCACGTGTTGAGGCTCTCGCATTGCCCTGATAGTCTACCGAGCAACGCTGAAAGCCCCACGTTGATGTATGTAAGAATACACATATATAATAATGTGTAAGGATACTACACCCCCAAGGGGCGTTCCCGTTGCTTTGGTTTTGACTATCAGTCAGAGGTTGCGAGATTCCAACACGTCAAACCCAAAGCGTCCAGAAAACGCCTTTAGTATGTATGTGCCCCGCCGCAGGTGATTACTCCTCAAGTCGCTTTGGACTTGCCATACCAACCATGGGATTGCATCTTACGGAAAGACTTGGCAAAGGTAGTGATTCTTTTTCTACCAAGCAAATAAAACATACATTTTTTTCATAACATTGTAAGAAATGACCTTAGGGTGTTAGATGTTTTTTGGGGTACACTGCATCTCTTTCAATTATAGGATGCCAGGGTGACGGACGTTCAGAGATGCCGCTTAAAACACCTTTACCGTGGTGTTCGATGCCACGTTGGCCTGGACCTCATAGCCGGCAGGCAGTTCAGCCCTTGAGCCGCAGATGAAGCATGCAGGCCACACCAAGCAGAGACTCAGGACAACTGTCAGTGGCGTGCGGTTCTTTCCCGTCACATAGACATCGCCATTGGTGAGGGGAATCATCTCTCCATTCGGACCATACAGCTCTGTTATCCTGATGCCGAGGCGGCCTTTGGTTCCCCACCAAGATGACCTCTTAGCTTCATAGACGGTGCCGTTGACAATGGTTCCGAATGGGATGGCGGTAACGCCTTCAACGTTGATGTCACGATTCACCTTGAAGGACACCTTCTGGCCTACTTGTACTTCAGAGGCCCTTGTCGGGGCTGAAATCTGAAGGGGAACCAGTGTTCCAGCCTTCACTGTTACTTCTTTTTGAGCCATCATCGTGGCGGACAACAGGCACATAGCCATGCAAATGAAAAACTTTTTCATGTTGTTTGAAAACCTTTTTGTGCCGACCAATCCCCAGACATCGGCAATGATTGTTCCAGAACGAGGGACTACCGGCCCTTGTGCGTAGATGGGCCAATCGTTCTTCTTCGTTTATGCAAAAGTAGTAAGAAACTCTAATGAGGTGCTTCTATTTTATTATTCAATGTACGAAACGTGGCGGAGCGGGTACGGAACTACATGCTCCCTGCTGTTTCTGACAACTTCTCCATCTCCACGATTAGCGTATCAAGGGCCTTCGCGGTTGCCTTGATTGTTATTTTCTGGGTCGTCCCTAATTGGTTGACTCTGAAGGTGAGCAGTTGCTTGCTTGGCTGGATGCGGAGCACGTAGTCGGTATTCACCATGTAGGATCGGCCGACCAACACGAACCGTTTCCTGCAGTCATCTGGCAGCTGTTCGTCCATCATCCGTGCTATTTCCGCCCGCTGATAGGTGAGCGTGTTAATCACGCCCCCATCAGCCAGATGGATGTCGCAGTAGTTCCCGTCGGCCTGGATAAACAGGATGTTGTCCTGTCGCAAGTAGAGTATTTCGCTCTTGTTCTTGATGGTGAGCATCGGCTGTTGCGTCATGTCTTCTATTTAAATAATGTGAGCTTTTTGTTTGTTGTTTACGTCTTATATTACCCGTATTCGGGAAAAGGTAAACATCAAGGTGAAGTTTTTTTTGAGAATAAAGATGAAAAATGACAAAAATGCTGTAACTTTGCAATCAATAAATAAATGATTATGGTCAGAAAGATATTTGCCGTTATACTATTTACAATGTGTTCTACGATGGGGCTTGCCCAAGAGTTCGATTACATCAGCACAGCCAATCGTAAATTCAAGCAGATAGACGAACTTATTGTCGAGGGAGACATAGAAAAAGTTCGTGAGTTGCAGAATGAAATACTTCTGTTTGTTGATAAAATAGAAGACTTAGAAACTCGTTTCCTTGTATACGGTTTTGCTATCAACAACTATATATCAACCCAATGCTATGAAGAAGCCATTGCATTGAGCATAAGCGCAATAGACAAAGCAAAAGATTGTTTTGGCCCAAAGCATAAAGAAGTTGCAATGTTATTAAACCTTCTCGGTTTAAGTTATGCTCAAAATCAACAGATTCAGTTAGCTATAGAGTATGGAAATCAATCTGTACAGATGTATGAAGACCTTAAAGAAATTGAGGACGAGCCCTACCTTATGGCTGTTATCATGCTGAATCAATATTACGGAGAGAATAATCAATATCCAGAAAGCATAGAGATGTTGAGGAGGGCTCTTAAGCTTATGGAGTCACATGAAATACCATCTGAAAGATTGGCAATTGTATTGCGTAGTATAGCTACGAGTTATTCAAACTTAAATAATTATACTATGGCTCAAATATATACAATTAAGGCATTACGTTTATACAAAGATAAAAAGTCTGCAAATTACTGGGAGCTAAAACAGAATCTTGCCTTGCTTTACGACAATAATGGCCTACATCAAGAGGCTATACAAACAATAGATGAAGTCTGCGATACGTTAAGAATGTTTGGGGCTAGTATGTTTTACGCATCAGCACTATGTGATAAAGCATCTATCTATATTCATACGAATGAAACCAAAAGAAAGATTGAGGCAATTCAGATTGCGGAGGAATCTGCTAAGTTTTTTGAAAGCGCAAACGATACGCTATCTGACGAATATATTCACTCTTTAATGACAAAAGCAGAAGCCTATCGCTCTCTTGATTTGTCGGAACGTGCCCAGGAAATATACAAGCGTGTTTACTGTCTTCAAAAATCTTTTCTTGACACAACCGACATAGACGATCTTGAAATCCTTTCATATTCGGCTGTATTGGCAAATGACCTGCAAGGTGGGTTATCCTATTTTCTGATGTTGAAGAACTTGATCTTGCAAGAAAAAGGAGAAAATAGTGTGGATTATGCCAATATCGAATATCGACTATCAGAACTTTATTATTTGTTACATGATTATGAGAGTGCGATAACGAATATAATGGATGCTCTGCCCATCATGCGGAGTTCTTTAGCAAAATCCTTTTTCATGCTTGAGGACAAGGAAAGGACTGAGTTTTGGAATAAATATATTTCCATTTTTAGTGAGTCTTTACCTAAAATGTGTTATGCAGCTGATAATCCCCATTTCTCTGGATTAATGTTTGACGCATCCCTGTTAAGTAAAGGACTATTATTAAATACGGAAAGGTTGAAGAGAAATCTAACGCAAGGATATGCGCAAGTTGATGATTTTGTAAAACCATTCTTTCTAAACTGGCGAGATGTTCAGGACAAGCTTAAAGAAGATGACATAGCGATAGAGTTTGTTAGGGTCAATCTTTATCCTGACATTCCAGTTTATCTTGCTGTCGCTATTCGTAGTGGGTATGAAAACCCCAAAATTACCAAATTGTTTTTTGAAGATAATTTGAAACACGCATCCGATACACTCTATTATCAATGCAGCGAGATGGCCGATTTGGTCTGGAAGCCATTGCGGGCGGAGCTGGAAGGAGTCAAGACTATTTACTTCTCTCCATCCGGTGCCTTATATAATATAGGTATAGAATATCTGCCGGGGATGGAGGACTACAACATCTACCGGCTGTCATCCACACGTGAGCTGGCTTCAGGAAGGAAAGAAGAGACCAACAATCGCGCCGTGCTGTATGGCGGACTGGACTATAACGCAACACTTCCTGTTTTCCGCAGGATTTTGTCATAAAAAAATCATTTTACTGTAAATAAGACAGTTATGTCCAGATAGTGGGTCGTTTTGGGTCACCTCGTTTCGGCATTGAGGCTGTTTTTGGAGGGCATCTGCCAATAAACCTCACCTCGCTTGGTGGCATTTGGGGAATAAGTGCTACCTTTGTGGCATGTTTGTGGAGAAGAAACTGAACAAATCGGGCAGTACCTCTGTTCGCGTCATGCAGAAAGTGCATGGCAAGCGGAAGTGCGTCAAGGTGATGGGCTGCAGCAGTGATGCAGAAGAGATAGCCATTCTCATCAAGCGCGGGAATAGGTGGGTTGAGGAGCATCAGACGGGTGTGCCTCTTTTCGAGTTCGATGATGAGGCCGTAGCTTATGACAAGGTACTGGCAGGCTTACGCCAAAGCCAGCTCAGGCTGGTTGGGCCAGAGCTCGTCTATGGCACATTGTTCGACCGCATAGGCTATAACAAGGTGAAAACCGCTAACAACGCCCTGTTCCGTGCTTTGGTAGTGACACGGCTCTACCGCCCTGGGAGCAAGCTCCGGACGGCGGAGTACATGGAGCGCTTCATGCATCAATCCTATTCGCCGGATGCCATCTACCGCTTTCTTGACGAGCTGTGTGCAAGAGGCAAGACGGCAGAGGATATACGTGAGGCTGCTGACGAGAGCATCGGCGTGAAATGGCAGGTGGAGCAGATAGCGTTTGAGCACACGAAGGCTGTCATGGGCGGCCGGGTGACAGTGGCGTTCTACGACACGAGCACGCTATATTTCGAGTCTCAGGAGGATGATGTGCGTGTCCCCGGCTACTCCAAGGACGGCAAGAGCGAGAATCCACAGGTGGTACTGGGACTGCTTGTCGCAGCGGGCGGTAATCCCATCGGATATGAGCTCCACAAGGGAAACCAGTATGAAGGTACGACGCTGCTTCCGATTATCAAGAAGCTGGAGAAACGCTTCAGCCTGTCCCATCCGATTATCGTGGCCGACGCAGGATTGCTGAGCAAGAAGAACATCGAGCAGTTGGAGGAAGAAGGCTACGAATACATCATCGGTGCAAGAATCAGGTCACTGTCAAAGGCAGACAAGGAGGCTGTGCTAAAACTCGGCCTGAAAGACGGCTGGCAGAAATCCATGACCATCAAGGACAGACGGTATGTAATATCAATGAGCGACAGGCGTGCCAAGAAAGATGCCAGAGACAGGGAAAAGGGTGTCAAGAGGCTTGAGAAGCGGTTTGCCAGCGGAAAGATTACAAAGGATTCCGTAAATAACAGAGGCTACAACAGGTTCCTTACCCTGCAAGGAGAAACAACAGTGACCATAGATCAGGACAAGATAGCCGAGGATGCACGTCTGGACGGTCTGAAGGGATATGTGACCAACAGCAAGATTCGGAACAAGGCTGTTGTCGAGAATTACAGGAATCTATCCTTTATTGAAAGGGCGTTCCGCATGAACAAGACCGACCTCGCCATACGGCCAATCTACCATCGGCTATTCAACCGCATCGAGGCTCATGTCTGCATCTGCTTCACAGCATACACCATCCTGCTGGAACTGGAACGGACGCTGGTGAAAACCGCAGACAAGAAAAACAAAAAGCCTGGCATCACCATCTACCGTGCAAAGTTTCTGGCCGAGAGCCTCTACAATATAGAATATGTGAACCCCTACAACGGAAAGAAGATGTCCGTCATACTCCGCACAGACTACGATGAGGAGGTCACGAAGCTACTGGATGCTATCGGTGTGAAACACTAAACCCCGATTTGGGTCACCCCGTTGCGGAAAACAGGAAAAGAGTTGCTGGTTGGCGCCAAGATCAATTCTTGGTTACGCCCTCCACTTTGTAACCCGCCTGCCGCAGCAGATGAAGCACACCTTTCTCGCCAGGCAAGTGGGCAGCGCCGACAGCAAAGAGCGTTGGTTTCTTTGCCATGATAGCGGGCATCTTTGTCAGCCAGTCGGCATTGCGGTTATAGATGAGCTCAGCCTCTTCCTCAGGACTTGAGTCGCAGCTGTTGTTCATTTTCTTGTCCATAGCCCGCATGATGGCGTCTAAGTCTTGAGCATAGAAGGCCTTGATGACGCCGTCGGTCATCTCATCCATAAAGGCCGCATGGTCCACCATGCACATCAGCAGTTGCTTTTGTCGCTCCAGACTCTTTCCGCCATACAGCACCTTGATTTGGAAGGCCAACGTCTCCAGCCCCCCGACATCTTTGCCCGCCGCGCGTGCCTGTTTCTGGAAATAGTCATCAAAGCTATCCTGCAGATTCAGGTTGCCACCCTTCTTGACATAGTTGAACACCGTCAACATGGTGCTCAAGGCCTCGGGCGTCATCTTTCCCATCTGCTGAGCCACCATCGGGTTGGTTAAATCGAAGCCCATCCGCTCTTTCATATAGGCATTGAGCCGGTTCATCTCTTCCTCAGAGAACAGTTGCTGCAGCGTCATCCCTTCAGGCAGCATCAAAGCCTGCTGCATCAAAGCGACACTGTCAGCACCCAGCATGTCGCTCATCACTAACTCGCCGTAAACCTGCTGGCAGTCGGCCATGGCCTTGCGAATGCCTGGAATGGAGTCGACGAATGAAACCTGCGCCAGATGATAGGTGCCCACAATGTAGGAAGGCTCCGTCAGCCCTTTCCCACTGATTTTGTACAACAGCTGGGCAGGCGCACACAGCGTTGCTGCCGCAAGCCAAAGGGTAAGAAGAATTCTTTTCATAAGCTATGATGAATAATGATGTTTTTTTAGCTTCGCAACAGGCTTTCGAGGTCTTCTTCCTCGCCCACGACCCAGATGATGTCGCCTTCCTCGAAACGACGGTTAGGCTTGAAGGGCGACAGATTTTCCTGACCCTCCTCAAGGCCGACCACCATGCAGCCATACTCACTGCGCAGACCGCTTTCTTCCAGCGTCTTGCCAATGAACGGGCTGCCCTGACCAATGATGAGCTGGCGCAGCTTCATCTCACGCTTCTCCAGTTCCAGGTCTTCTTGCAGCACCTGGCCTTCCACGGCATTGCGAAAGACGGCCAGCTGCGTGTCACTGCCAATGACTTGCAAGCGGTCCATGGGGAAGAGCTGGTCGGTGCCGGAAGGGATGTTCACGCGATGGCTGCCTCTGAGGATGCTGCTGACGTGCACGCCGTACTTGCGGCCCAGGTTCAGCTGCATGAGCGTCTTGCCTGCCCAGAGCGAGTTTTGAGGAATGTCAAAATCGGCGATGTGGATATCACGGTCGAGCAGGCGCCCCTCGTAGAGCGGACGTTTCCTGCCATGCACCTGAGCCTCGATGTCGCGTGAGCGAAGGTTGTTGATGAACAGCCGCTCCAGCAGGATGCTGCGGTGCTTGACACTACGCGACATCACCATCAGCACCACAATGATGATGCCCAGTGTGATGACGATGGCAGGAGCGAAATTGGACAGGTGCTGAAAGATGGTGAACACAAACATGGCTGCTATGACGCCACGCACCAATACGGTGAACAACAGCGGAAGGTGGTTGCGGTTGCTCTCCGCCCATAAGGCCTTCCACTCCTCGCTGTGGTTTTTCTTCATCACCATCGCTCGCAGGAAGGGCGATATCAGCACCACCGTCAGCACACCGGTGATGGCATTGGCATACCACGCACCCTGCAACACACGCAACAGGAAGGGATGGAAGAGCATGAACATCAGGGCAATGACTGCCGACGAGAGGATGCCGTAGACCACGGTGTTGACCGTCATTTGCAGCAACAGCTGCTTCCACTTGCTGCGCTCCGTAGAGTTGGGGTGGCTCATCGACAGGTGGTTGAGCGCACGGATAAGGCGCGAAGGCAAGCGGTGCTCCAAAGCGTTATAAGCCGGTGTGGCAAGCCGTATCATGTAAGGTGTGAGGAATGTGGTAATGACTGATACGGCCACCACAACCGGATAGAGGAAGTCACTGATGACGCCTAAGGCAAGGCCCAGCGAGGCAATGATGAACGAGAACTCACCTATCTGTGCCATCGAGAAACCGCAACGCATGGCGCTCTTCAGGCTCTCGCCGCCCAGCATGAACGAGAACGAGCCGAAGATGGCCTGACCCACGATGATGGTCATCACCAGCACAAAGATGGGCAGGGCGTATTCGACAAGGATATTGGGGTCGACCAACATGCCTACAGAGACGAAGAAGATGGCACCGAAGAGGTTCTTCACCGGCTCCACCAGCTTCTCTATGCGCTCAGCCTCGATGGTCTCAGCCAGGATGCTGCCCATGATGAAGGCTCCGAAGGCCGACGAGAAGCCCACCTTCGTGGAGAACACGGCCATGGCACAGCACAGGCCCAGCGACACAATGAGCAGCACCTCGGCGTTGATGAGCCGCCGCACCTTGCGCAGCAGCAGCGGAATGGCAAAGATGCCCACCACTAGCCACAGCACGAGGAAGAACACAATCTTCACCACCGACTGCAGCATCTGGCTGCCCTCCAAGTTGCCGGCGGCCAAGGCGCTCAGCATCACCATCATCACAATGGCCAGGATGTCCTCCAAGATAAGCACACTCATCACCAGCCCGGCAAACTGCTGCTGCTGAAGGCCCAAGTCGTCGAAGGCTTTATATATAATAGTTGTCGACGACATGGCCAGCATACCGCCGAGGAAGATGCAGTCCATGCGGCTCCAGCCAAACAGCTGACCCACCGTGATGCCCAGCATAGCCATGGCGAAGATGATGCTGACCACGGAGATGATGGGCGAGGCGCCCATCTTCAGGATTTTCTTGAACGAGAAGTCAAGGCCCAGCGAGAACAGCAGGAACATCACGCCGATGTCGGCCCACAGCTTGATGTTCGACATGTCAACGACGCTGGCCGTATAAGGCATGTGCGGCGAAACCAAAAAGCCAGCTACGATATAGCCTAAGACCAGCGGCTGCTTCAGCCGCTTGAATATCAAAGTCACGACGCCGGCCATACCCAGAATGAGCGCCAAGTCTTGTATCAGTGCAGGCAGTTCTCCCATGTTTTTCCGATTTTTGTTTGCAAAGGTAATCATTTTTCTATTATTACGTGCATATCTCGTTTTTTTTTTCGCCATCATTCTACTTCCTACTGTTGGTTAGCTCAGAGAAAGTCCGCAGGCTTCGGATTTTTCTCGGACAGTGCGGCTGAAGAAGAACCGAAGGGACGAAAGGACACAGACGGTTGCCACGTCAGTATTTCGTACCATGCGGAGGCAGACCAACACATGAGGAAGGGATGCACACAACTTAATCAAAAAAATAATGGAGATTTGTTTTGTATTTCGCTTAATAATCACTAACTTTGCACGCTAATGTGCGTGAAATAGTGAAACAGACTGTTTGATCATTAAACTCATTACATCCAAATGAAAAGAATACTGCCCATTTTCGTTATCCTCCTGCTGTCGTCGACATACGGAATGGCACAGACGACTGTGGACGGACGCAAAGTAAAACGCATCACCTTCAATCAGGAACAAGTGAGCATTGAATACGCTGACGGCACCACTGACGAAGGGGTCAAGAATGTTAACGTCAAACGCAACCCAGTGGTCACCGACATCGTTGCCGCCAAACCGGCGCAAAGCATGTCAAGCCGCCAATACTACACCATTGACGGACGCCCACTGCAAAGGGCACCCCGTGAGAAAGGCGTTTACATCGTGAGAGACAAGAAGGGGGCAAAGAAAACCATCAAGAAATAATCATGGCCATGAAGAAGCTGTTACTTTCCATTCTCGTACTCATGGCTTCCGTGGCTGCAGAGGCTAAAGTCGTCAAGATCACCCTTGCTGACGGCACCATGAAAGTATTCACCAGCAGCCAGCTCTCAGCCATCGACTTCAACGACGACGGCACGCTCACCATCACCACCTACGACGGCCAACAGCTGCCAGCACTGGATGCCGAATTCGACGATCTGACCATCGACGACGAAGCTGTCATCTACGACATCTTCCCCGACGAGCTAAGCTTTAACCTTGATGTTGACGGGACACAAATCGAGATGGGCTCTCAGCGCGCCATCATGAAGGTGAACTATGTCTATCCCAGCACCGACCCCTGGGGGGAGCCCATCACCCTGAGCGGCACCATGCTCATACCCGAGGAAATATGGAGTGGGAAAGTAGGCAGCGAGGGCATTCTGATGATGAACCACTACACCAAGTTCCACCGCGACGAGGCACCCACCATCAGCAATGGCGAGCTGGAGAACATGCTGTTGGCCAACCCACTGAAGCCCAACTACATCATGGTGGAGAGCGACTTCTACGGCTTCGGCGTCACCGAGCGTTTCCCGCAGGCTTTCCTGCAGGGACTGGTCAATGCGCGGTCCTCGCTCGACGGACTGTTGGCTGCCCGCCAGCTGCTCGACGAGAGGGAAATAGCATACGGCCCACTCTGCTTCAACATTGGATACTCCAGCGGCGGCTTCGACGCCCTGGCAGCACAGAAGCTGCGCGACTTGGAGTATGCCGACCGTATCTCGTTTGACAAGACCTTCTCGGGAGGCGGCCCGTCTGATGTACGCGAAGCTTACCGACAGTATGTGCAGACAGACTCTACGGCCTACAACGCCGTTCCCTTGCTGCTGCTGGTGTGCACCAACGAGATACAGCGGCTTGGGATAGACTACAACGATGTGTTCCAGCCTTACATCAGCAACCGCATCGACGAGCTGGTACTGTCGAAGAACTTCTCATCGTGGCCAATATGCGACAGCATAGGCCGCGACAAGAAAATACACGAAATACTCTTGCCCACCTACTGTGACCTGGAGTCAGCAGAGAGCACGGAAATGCAAAATCTCTTCTACAACAGCAGCTTGACCACCGACGACGGATGGACACCCGATTCCTCGCAGCGCATCTTCTTGTTCCATTCACGTGGCGACGACTATGTGCCCATACAGTGCGCCCGCCCCATGATTGCATTCCTCAAGAGCAAGGGATTTGAGCCCAGCATCATACCCGGCAGAACCCATCTGCAAACCAATTTCGTGGTGACCGATATGGGGCACCTCAAGGCCACTCTCGTCTATTTTGTGCAGACCCTGGCCGCCATTAAGGCATGGCCGATTATGTATACCGACAACAAGCTCAATCCGCTCTATCAGGCCATCGTCGGCAAAGAGCTCGACCTGGTGAGCATCATGCGCCAGCTCAATGTTATGGGCTTCAACTGCAAGAAAATCATCAGTGAGGTGGCAACATGCATCGCCGCGCTTCCCTGCAGTCAGCAACCGGTTTCTCTCGATTTAAACACGCTCGCTGACAACATACTTGCCAAGATGGGTATCACCGAGAAGGACTTGTTGGAAATGATGGAGGACTCTGGCATTGACCTCAAAACATTCTTAAAAGACCTCATTGCCTATCTCAGCGAAGACCCGGAAGCTGACAGAGAGGAATACACCAAGGATGTTAACTTGAGCGAAGATGCCGGCAAGCCTAATCACCCCTCAGACTCGGAGGCGATTTCCATGCGTCTTCTCGACATTCTCGACAAGCCCGACACTCCAATAGACACTAATCTGCAACTGTTGCGCGACTGGCTTAATGGTGCATTAAACCACCTTGAAAGCATCTATTAACTCGTATCCTTTAAGCTACGCAAAAAAAGAAAAAGACATGTTTGACAAACAGACTTACATCCGCCGCCGCGCGGAACTCAAGCGGCTCGTGGGCTCAGGCATCATCCTGCTGCCGGGCAATAACGAGAGTCCGGCCAACTATCCGGCCAACTCCTATGCTCCCATGCGTCAGGACTCCACTTTCCTCTACTATTACGGACAGCACCGTGAGGGACTTTTCGGTCTCATTGATGTTGACAATGATGAAGAATGGCTCTTCGGCGACGACATCGACGTGGAAGACATCGTCTGGATGGGCTACACGCCATCCGTAGCCGACCTTGCCGCCGAGGTAGGCATCACGAAGACAGCCCCGATGAATCAGCTGATACCTTTCATGGAGAATGTTCATAGAAACAATCGCCGGGTGCACTGGCTTCCGCCTTATCGCCATGACATTATGATACAGATGAAAGACCTGACCGCAGGTATTCATCCATACCTGCAGAGAGAGGAAGCATCGGTAGAGCTGATCAAGGCTGTAGTAAAGATGCGCTCGACAAAAGAGCCGCAGGAGATTGAGGCCATCGAGCGTGCCTGCGACGTGGGCTACGTCATGCACACCACGGCACAGAAACTCATCAGGCCAGGAGTCACCGAGCGCTACATCGGCGGACAAGTGGACGGCATCGCCCGCTCGCTGGCTCAAGGTGTGAGCTTCGCCACTATCTTCTCACAGCACGGCGAGATCATGCACGGCAATCCGAGCGATGCGCTGCTGGAAGATGGACGCATCGTCATCTGCGACGCAGGCTGCGAGCTCGACGACTACTGCTCAGACAACACCCGTACCATGCCTGTCAACGGCAAGTTCACCCAGCGGCAGTTGGACATCTACAGCATCGTGGAGGAGTGCCACGACTACGTGTTGCAGGTGGCCAAACCTGGCGTGAAATATATGGACGTACACTTTGCCGTCTGCCGTCTGATGAGCGAGCGCTTGAAGGAGCTGGGCCTGATGAAGGGCGACGTAGACGAGGCCGTGGCCGCCGGCGCCCACGCCATGTTCCTGCCTCACGGACTGGGACACATGATGGGCATGGACGTGCACGACATGGAAGGACTGGGGCAGATTTACGTCGGCTTCGATGATGAGACACGCCCCAACCTCGAACAGTTTGGCACCAACTGTCTGCGCATGGGCCGCCGCCTGCAGGAGGGCTTCGTCGTCACCGACGAGCCGGGCATCTACTTCATCCCCCACCTCATCGACCTGTGGCGCAAAGAAGGCCACTGCAAGGATTTCCTCAACTTCGACCTGCTGGACACCTACAAGGACTTCGGAGGCATACGCATAGAGGACGACCTGCTCATCACCGCCGACGGCTGCCGATTCCTTGGCACCAAGCGCATACCCTATCATCCCGAAGAGCTTGAAGCCTTCATGGAGAATCATTGAAGAATAATCAGATTGAAAAATAAATCGTAAATAGTAAATCGTCAAATCGTAAATGAAAAAGTTTTTCCCCCTCGCCCTTTTGGCCATCATGGCCATAGGCGCACAGGCTCAGGAGGCTGAGCAGAAAGAAAAGGCTGACAACAAGCCAGTGTTCACTACCATCAAGGAGAATCCCATCACGTCGATGAAGGATCAGAACCGTTCAGGCACCTGCTGGGACTATAGCACTATCTCGTTCTTCGAGGCAGAGATTCTGAAGGCCACCGGCAAGACCTATGACCTCGACGAGTCGTTTGTGGCCAACAAGACCTACATGGAACGCGCCATCCAGGTGGTGCGCTACCACGGCGACTGCCAGTTTGCACAGGGCGGCTCGGCAGAGGATGTGCTCGCCACGATGAAGACCCACGGCATCGTCCCGCAGGGCATCATGCCCTTCCCCGGCTCGCTCTACGGCGACTCGCTCAACAACTTCAATGAGTTCTTCTCGCTCTTAGAGCCTTACGTCGCCGCCATCGCCAAGAGCGAAGCCAAGAAGATCAGCAGCCAGTGGAAGGTGGGCCTGCAGGGCATCCTCGACGCCTATCTCGGCCAGTGCCCCGAGAAGTTCACCTACGAGGGCAAGGAGTACACCCCGAAGACCTTCATGCAGTCGTTAGGCATCAACCTCGACGACTACGTCAGCATCACCAGCTACACCCACCATCCCTTCTACACGGGCTTCGCCGTGGAGGTGCAGGACAACTGGCGCTTCCCACTGTCGTACAACCTGCCGATGGACGAGATGATGCAAGTCATCGACAACGCCGTGGCTAACGGCTACACCGTGGCCTGGGGCGGCGATGTCTCCGAAGAGGGCTTCACCCGTCAGGGCCTGGCATACGCCATCGACGGTGAGGCAGCCAAGAGCCTGGCAGGCAGCGACATGGCACGATGGCTGAAGCTCACAGCAGACAAGCGCAAGAATGTCATCGACTCGCTGGGCTGCAAGGTGCCCGAGGTCATACCCACACAGGAGATGCGCCAAGAGCGCTTCGACAACTGGGAGCTGACCGACGACCACGGCATGCTCATCTACGGCACGGCCAAGGACCAGTACGGCAAGGAATACTACATGGTGAAGAACTCCTGGGGGGAGACCGGCGACTACAAAGGCGTGTGGTACATGACCAAGAACTTCATCGCCCTCAACACGATGGATTTCCTCGTGAACAAGAACGCCATTCCCAAAGCCATCCGCAAGAAGCTGGGACTGTAGCAGGAACTACTTTGATTCTTTGCATCCAAAGACATGCCGAGGGCTTCGGATTTTAGTCCGAAGCCCTCGGCATGTTTCCGAAGCTACAGGTGCTTGATGACTTTTGCCGGAACGCCAGCAACAAGTGTATGCTCCGGCACGTCCTTCGTCACCACAGCACCAGCTGCCACAACGCTGTGGCTGCCGACGGTGACGCCTGGAAGAATAACCGCATTAGCTCCCACCCACACATCGTCGCCAATCGTGACAGGCTGAGTACTGACGCCCTGTTGATCTATCCTCAGTGTTGCATCAGAGAAATTATGATTAAGGGCCGTCACGGTGATGCCTTGCGCCAGATTGACATGACTGCCTATGGTGACCGGGCCGATGATGGTGTTATGAAGGCCTATGCGGGTGTAATCGCCGACAAGCACATCGCCTACGGCATTGTTGATGCAAGAAAAAGACTCCACCACACTTTCCCTGCCCAGTGAGAAGCGGCGGAAGGGCGGCGTGTCCATACGGACACTGGCATAGACCTTCGACCCACGTCCACGATGCTGATAAAGCGGTGCCAACAACCGTATGTACCACCGCGGACGTGCATCGCGCTGATTCATTATCAACAGATGAAGCAGCCGCTTCAGCTGTGGACTCCCGTTCAATCTTTCATTCATCGGCTGCAAAAATACGGAAAAAATTTGGAACACTGAAATCTTTTCCGTAATTTTGCAGAAATTCTCACACAGAAAGTACGGTAATCACAGAAAAGAAGCATGAAGATACTTTTCCTTACCTATCACGGCTTCGATCCCGCCAGCGGCATCAGCAAGAAGATGCTGGCACAAATCAAAGGACTCAGGCAGAACGGCCATGAGGTGCACGTCAGCTCCTACGACCGTGATGAGCGTGGCCATCTATGCCGATTTATCGACGGTAAGCCTATCCGCGACTACGGACGGGGCAAGTGGGCCGCCATTGTGCAGCGCATCGACTATCGCTGCTTATATAATTATTGTGTCAGAGAAGGTATCGAACTCATTTATGCCCGCAGCTATATGAACGCCACGCCGCCCTTGGTCCGTCTATTCAAACGTCTGCGCAAAGCAGGAATCAAGAGCATCATGGAAGTGCCCACATATCCTTACGACGAGGAATTCAAGGGCTACGACATGAACCAGCGCATGCGTCTTCGGGTAGATCAGCTGTACAGGAAGAAGCTGTCGGCAGAGATGGAGGCCATTGTCACCTTCTCGGATGAGAAAACAATTTTCGGACAGCGCACCATACGAATCAGCAACGGCGTGGATCTCGACACCATCCCCCTGCACACGACAAAGCCCGACACAACCCATGAGGTGCACCTCATCGCCGTAGCCGAGGTGCACTCATGGCATGGCTTTGACCGGCTGATACACGGACTGGGCGAATACTACAAAAAAAACGATGGCAAGCCTGAGCGCAAAGTCGTATTCCACATCGTTGGCGACGTGTGGCCCAGCGAGATGAACGGCACACAGCAGGCACCGGGCTTTGCACCCTACATCCGTGAGTATGGCATCGAGCAGTACGTGAAGTTTCATGGCAAGCTCTTCGGCGAAGCACTTAACGCCGTCTTCGACCAGTGTTCCTTTGCCATTGGCAGTCTCGGGCGCCACCGCAGCGGCATCACCGTCATCAAGACACTGAAGAACCGTGAGTATGCCTGCCGAGGCCTCCCTTTCATCTACTCCGAGCAAGACAGCGACTTCGACCATCAGCCCTATGTGCTGAAGGTACCAGCCGACGAAACACCCATTGACATAGACCAAGTGCTGACGTTCCTTGACCATCTGCAGATGACACCGCTGCAAATACGTCAGACGGTGGAGCACTTGTCGTGGAAACAGCAGATGCAGATAGTGCTTGAGGAATTAGGAATTAAGAGGTAAGAGGCATCGCTTCGCGAGTAAGAATGAAGAAGAAAGAATGAAGGGTTGAAGATGAAAAAGATAGTATATATAGTGGGCGACCTGTCGTACCCCAACGGTATGAGCCGCGTGCTGAGCCAGAAGGTGAACTATCTGGCCCGCCACACCGACTATGACCTGTATGTCGTGCTGACGGAACAGGCCTCAAAGCCTTGGTACTACCAACTGGAGCCTAGAGTAAAACACGTGAACTTCGACCTCAATTTCGATGATCTCTACCAGCTGCCCCTGCTTCGCCGCCTGCTGGCCTATCGCAAGAAGCAGAAGCAATACCGCCGTCTGCTGACCGACTACCTGATGAAGGTGCGGCCTGACATCACCGTATCTGTGATGCGGCGCGAAATCAATTTCATCAACGACATCCAAGACGGCAGTCGCAAGGTGGGGGAGATACACTTCAACAAACAGACTTACCGCGTGTTTGAGAAGCGATGGCTGCCAGGCTTCATCAACCGTTGCATCACCCGCAAGTGGCAACAGAGCTTAGAGCATGAAATACGCCGACTGGACAAGTTCGTTGTACTCACCCATGAAGATTTTAGCTTCTGGAAGGGTTTTACCAACATCACCGTCATTCCCAACCCCATTGCCACATTTCCGGGAACACTTTCTGACGGACTGTCTAAAGCGGTGATAGCAGCAGGACGGTATACATGGCAGAAAGGCTTCGACATGCTGATTCAGGCATGGCAAATAGTGCAGGAACTGCATCCCGACTGGACACTCAACATCTATGGCGCCGGTGATAAAGAATCCTATAAAAGACTGGCTGTCGAGCTGCATGTGTCAAAGACAGTGCACTGCCATGCCGCCGTATCCGATATCTTTGCACAATATGCCAAGCACAGTCTTTTCGTACTCAGCTCCCGATACGAAGGTTTTGGCCTAGTCATCATTGAGGCAATGGCAACAGGCCTGCCCGTAGTGTCATTCCGCTGTCCTTGTGGACCAGCCGACATCATTACCGACCATGAGGATGGTCTGCTGGTGGAAAACGGAAACGTAAAAGAATTGGCAGAAGCCATCTGTTATGCTATTGAGCACCCTGAGGAGCGAAATCGCATGGCAGAAAAAGCCTTACATTCGGTAAAACGCTATAGCGAAGACGCTATTATGCAACAATGGATACAGCTGTTTGAAGCGTTATGAGAGAACAACTGTATAAAAAAACAATTATATGAGAAAATTATGAAAGTTGTTTACGTCATTGATTCATTGGCCAGCAAAGGCGGAGCTGAGCGCATCATTTCTGAAAAGATGAACTATATGGCTGAGCGTTTTGGCTACGACGTGACAGTCATTACTTGCTATCAGTCTTTTGCAAATCATCCCAACACCTATCATCTGTCACCCGAAGTGAGACAGGTGAATTTGGACATTCCTTATTACTCGCAATATAGTGTAAAGTACCCAAAACGATTGTTCGTAAAATGGTCTTTATACAAACGTCTTAGAAAAGAACTCACTCAGGCTATTGAGACAATCGACCCCGACATACTGGTAAGTGTGAGCTATTTCAATGCCGACATGCTAAGCGGCATCAGATGTAGGGCTGCCAAAGTTGTTGAAGCTCACGAATCACGTTTGTTCACACTGCAGTTAGATGGCGAAAGCAAATCAACAGTGAAAAGACTCTTCACCCGTCTATACGAATGGTGGTACTTTAGAAGAGTGGAGCACCGGGCAAACACTGTGGTATGCCTTACAAAAGGTGATGCGAAACTTTGGCACAAAGCCCGACGGGTGGAAGTGATTCCCAATTTCTCAATCATGCCAGTCAATCAGCTCAGCAGCTGCGACTCAAAGCGAGTAATTGCTGTAGGACGGTTAGAGTGGCAAAAAGGATATGATATGCTTCTCGAAGCCTGGGCAGAAGTGGAAAAACGCCATCCTGACTGGGAATTGAACATATATGGTTCTGGAAGGGCAGAACAGCAGTTGAGAAACCAATTAGCGGATTTGGGACTCTGCTCCGTAAAACTGATTCCCTTTACGCCCAACATTAGCGAGGAATATTCCAAGAGTTCCATTCTTGTGCTTTCTTCACGTTTCGAGGGTTTATCATTGGTACTGATTGAAGCCTTACGCCATGCATTGCCGGAGGTAGCATTCAATTGTCCATTCGGCCCTAATGAAGTGATAGAAGATGGCAAGAACGGATACCTTGTAACAGTTGGCGACATCAAGGCTCTTACTGATAAATTATGTGTACTGATTGAGAACCCATTAATAAGGAAACAGTTTTCAGCCGCTGCAATTGAAAGGGCGAAACTGTTTGATGTTGACACTATCATGTCACGTTGGAAAAAGCTCTTTGAAGAACTGTAATAAAAAATCATCATGGACAAGAAACTTACCATTTTCACTCCCACCTATAACAGGGCGCACACGCTCCCAGCTTTATATCAGAGCCTTAGCGCGCAGGATTCCCACGACTTCCACTGGTTAGTGATTGACGACGGTTCCTCCGATAACACCGACGAACTGATACGGCAATGGAAGGAAGAGAAAAAAATAGAAATCACCTACATCTATCAGGAGAACAGCGGGAAGACCAGGGCCCACAACCGAGCAGTACAGCTTTGCCAGACTCCACTATTTGTCTGCGTTGACTCCGATGATATCTTGGCATCGCCAACTGCGGTTAGTGATAGTCTGAACTTTTGGAACGACCACGCAGCATTGGCTGAACGTTCAGATGTGAGCGGCATGGTGTCCTACAAAAAAATGGTGAATGGCACTAATGCGGAATTCCCCGACGGAATGGAATTGTCAACATTGGCTGGGCTTTATGCTGCAGGATTTAAAGGGGAGGCGAATCTGCTGTTTAAGACCGAAGTGTTGCGCCATTATCTTTTCCCCGAAATTGAAGGTGAGAAATTCGTAACCGAAGACTATGTACACAACCAGTTGGATCAGACATACCAGTTACTACTGTTTCCTTACACTTTCCAGCTGTGTGAATACAGAAGCGACGGTTTCACTTGGAACGCTTGGGATGTCCTTTTCAAGAACCCCAAAGGCTACCGCATGTACTACAACCAGCTGGTAGAGCTGGGCAAGGGGGCTCGCAGATACAACATGCAAATGTATATCGCCTGCTCATTACTGGCTGGCGACGGCAAGACCTTTTCCGAGTGCAGTTCAAAGGGGTTATTGCTACTTCTGTTTCCGTTGGGCATTTGGCAATACTTCAAGCTACGCCGTCGGAAATGGTAAGCCACCCTCATCAAAGCGACTTCAGCTTAATGTAGGTATTGGGCATCAGCCTGTAGAGGAGGCTTACGACACGTTGCTTCACCCCGTGAGTGAACTTCAAGGCTGGGACTCTCTTCTTGAGGTCTTTTACATATTCGTTTCTCCTCTTCAACAGAGCCTTGTCGTGCGTCAGATACCAGACAGCAACAGAGAACGTGGCGAACATGGTGTCAGACATTCTCATCGAAACATCTTCAGGGAGCGGCAATTCTTGCTTCATGGCCTGCAAGCGTTCCAGCACAATATTGAAATCGGTCACTTTCTTCATGTTGACAGAGGAAACAATAGAGTTAGCCCGCTGACGATAGACATAGAATAAGACGGGAATGCGCACGCATTTTTCTGCCCTCAGATAACATTCGGTGGTAAATGGCACGTCTTCAAAATAGATACCGGGGATGAACCTCAGGTTATGGACTTCGAGAAAGGCCCGTCGATAGAGAGTGCGCCACACATAGCACTCTTTGGGATTAAAATCGTTAATGAAGAAAGCCTTGCCTGTTTTTTCAAATATGGCCGTTTGAAGACGGGGTTCGGGACGATAAGTGGGAATTTGCTCATCGGTCAGTTTCACGAAGTCCGCTATAGCCATATCGGCTTGCCATTCCTGCGCTTTATGCAGCAGCAGTGAAAGGGTGTTTTCAACAAGCAAATCATCAGAATCCAGGAACAGCACATAGTCGCCTGAGGCTTTTGACAATCCAGTATTTCTTGCTGCTGACAATCCCTGATTCTTCTGCTCAAGAATAATGATGTTACCGTGAGCCTTTATCAATTTTTCTAACACGCCAAAGCTATTGTCCTGCGTGCCGTCGTTGACAAGAATCACCTCAAAACAATCCTCTGCCAATTGTTGGCAGAAAATACTCTCCAAACATTGAAGAATATACCTTTCAACATTATATACAGGAACAATAATACTCAGCTGTTTCATAAGGCATTTGCATGGTTGCTGCAAAGGTAGACATTATTTTTGAAAAAGCTTGGCTGTTTCACAAAATTAATCTAATTTTGCAGACAAATTCTCATTCACGCCCCTTTACAAGAAGAAAATGTACAACCCCTTCAAAATACTTTGGCTGGTGGTCAGGTTCCGCCGTCCCAGCCGTGTTGTGGAGATGAAGGCGGTGGCCGACAGTTTCTGGCTGGGTAAGAATTACTCAGCACTGACGTTCTTCGGCTACATCGTGGTGCACAGCCAAGAGGAGGCCGACAAGCTCAACGCCACCACGGCGCAGAAGGACAGCCTGAAGCGGCACGAGATGATTCACCTCAAACAGGCGCAGGCCACCCACAACTCATGGCTGTGCTTCTACGCGCGATATCTATGGTATTGCCTGCGGGCGATACCGCAGAACAGGTACCGGCGCAACGCGGCCTACTATCTGAACCCCTTCGAGATGGAGGCCTACGAGCACATGTATGAGCACGACTACTTAGACAAGTGCAAGGACGGTGCCAACGGATGGCGCAAGTATGCGAAGATGAAGCCCGGCGAAAGGGCTGCACTGTCAAGATAAGGACAAAGCACGAAAGGACAGTCCTGATTTGAGCAAATAGCGGTTCCCCGCAGAGCGGCTCTTGAAAACGGGAAGCCTACTTTTGGTTGAATACGCATGAGATTTGACCAAAAGTAGGCTACTTTATTTTTCGATTTGCGGTTGAATGATTCAAGACATGCCATTTTCCAGATTTTCAGCCTGCATGTATTTGTAACCGAAATTCCCGTAATGTTATAACCATGTTCTATTCTTGAGGAGGTTCTGACTGTACTTGACCGATGCCTTCGTCCTTTTCATTGGCTAATTGCTGTTTGGCGTTGACTTTGTTTCCTTTGTGGAAGTATTCTATCTTGAAGAAGTCGAAGATGTCTCGTTGCGCCGCAGTCGGAATCGTATAGACATCTTTGTATTTGTTCTCGAAGTGGATTCTGGTGTAAGTGTCCACCTTCTCAAGGAAATCTCTTTCCGACCAGTACTGGCGTTCCTTGGGTGCGACTTTCTGCACCTCCATCCTGAGTTTGGTGAGCAGAATCAGTGCTATGAACACAACGAACATCTTGCCCTTGATGGTTCTTTCGTTATGGTTTCTCATGCGCCGCATGTCCTCGGCGTTCTTCACGTCGTCGAAGCTGACTTCCACGTCGTTGCGGTCACGGTACGACAGCAGTGCCTTGCGCGTGTCCTTCTCAGAGGTGGACATAAGCACCCAGTAGCAGCTGTCATTTTCAATAAAGTCATTGACGGCCTGGTCGTTGTATTCCACGACGCGTCCTCTCTTGGGTGTCTCCGTCACATGGAAGTACGTCTCGTACATCGTCTTGTTCTTCTCCACCTGCCTATTGTCCTCCAGTTCGTCCTTACACCTGCGCAGCCGCCGCATGAAATCGTCTATGACCTTGGCCTTCCGTGCGGCATCGAAGAAGATGTGATACCATGTGCGTCCGTATTCCGTCATCTTGAACACGGTCTTTCCGTAGACCAGCTGCCCGTCCTCCAACTCGATGGTGTTCCTCGGCGAAAGCAGGCTCGCCTTGTGCTCGGCTATCATCTTCTTCTGCCAGCCCACCGTGGAAGGCACGGGAATAGTGAAGCGGTGCCCCTTCTTCGTTATCAGGCGGAGGTTGTAGTCGCTGTAGAAGCCCCTGTCACCGAAGAAAGTGAACTTCTTCGCCCCCAGCTTGGAGAGCATCTTCAGCACGTATTCCAGCACGGCCTTGTCCGACATGCTTCCCGGGGTCATGGCGAACCACATCGGCAGGCCTGATGCCACGGAGGTGAGCAGTCCGAGGTTCACCTGCTCAAGGTTCTCATGATCACGATTGTAGCCCCGCTCCGCATAGGGGTTGCCCTTGCCGTAGGTGCTGATGCTCGTGATGTCGAACAGCATGCTGTCGCCCTTCCCCTGGCGTGCCATCCATGACTTGAAGAAAGCATTCTGCCGGTCGTCGGATATGGAGGCGAGCAGGGCGGAGATGCGCTGTGACGTGAGACCGAGGTCTGCATAGCCGCGTGCCTCAAGCCAGTCCTCGCTGTGGCAGAATGCCTTGCCGCGGCACACCGTGTAGTAGGCTAGGGCTAGAATGGAGTCCGTGTCCCCCGCAGAGAAGGCCTCAAGGAGCGACTTGCGGACGGAAGTCGCCTCACACACCTTGTCGAGAACCATCTTCTGCCCCACACGAACCGTATAGGATACCGCGGGACTTTTATCTCCCGTAGATTCTTCATCGGAAGGATGTTCCGCGACAGATTCGCCGGGAGGCTCGGCTTCTGACGTATGGCTCTCTGCCCTGCTCAAGTAGTACTTGTTATAGGCAATGGTGCCGTCTTCCAGAACCTTACCGATTGAATGGCGCTTGTGAGTTGAGTAGCCGCGGTCCTTATCCCAGTATGAGTAGTCCTCATAAACATATGTTGTGCCATTCTTGGCCTTAATATTGATGATTTTGTAACTATGTTTGTCCATTTTGCACCATTTTACGATGCAAATATAACCATAAATGGCGAAAACAAAAAATCTGAATCTCCAAAATATGAGTTATTTATAAAACTTTAACCATGTTTGTGGTTATAATTGGGAATTTCGGTTTGTAACTCCTTCTGTTTTTATTATTTTAAAAAGTCCGTAATTTTTCTTTACATTTCGGACTCGTTGTCCGAAGCCTTCGGACGACGAGTCCGAAGCCTTCGGACAGAGCGTCCGAAGCCTTCGGACAAACAGTCCGAAGCCTTCGGACTTTTTTGTGCTGTGCAGACGGAATTAGGCAAAAGGAACTTTTCAACCGCAGCAAGTCACAATTTATCACAAATAGAAGGCAAAAAATTTGATGGTTATAAAAAAAAGCAGTATCTTTGCATCTTCAAAAGAAGGCTAAACTACATTATCTGTTTCAACATTCTTTCTAAGCCATGCAAACGCACCCCCATATTCCGCTGCGAGTACGTCGGTTCATCACCATCGTCCTGCTCCTGCTCACCCCCGTTCCCCTGTTGGCGCAGCACGCTGGCACCGGCACTGAAATACACGGCACCGTGGTGGACGAACAGGGCGAGCCGCTGATTGGAGCCACGGTGAAGATGAAAGGAGAAGGCACCGGCACCGTGACCAACATCGATGGAGCGTACACCTTCCGTCCCCATGTCACCGAGGGCACTGTGCAGGTGTCGTATATAGGCTACAAGACGCTGGAGATGTCGCTGTCGCGCTTCTCGCAGCTGAAGCGCATCCAGCTGGAGGCCGACGGGCGCGTGCTCGACGATGTGGTGGTGACCGGTATGCAGAAGATGGATAAACGCCTCTTCACCGGCAGCACCACGAAGATCAGCGGCAGCGACAGCAAGCTGGACGGCGTGGCCGACGTGAGCCGCTCGCTGGAGGGCCGGGCCGCCGGCGTCTCCGTGCAGAATGTCAGCGGCACCTTCGGAGCGGCCCCGAAGATACGGGTGCGCGGCGCCACCAGCATCTACGGCAGCAGCAAGCCGCTGTGGGTGGTCGATGGCGTCATCATGGAGGACGTGGTCAACGTTTCGGCCGACGACCTGGCTTCGGGCGATGCCAACACACTCATCTCGAGTGCCATCGCAGGACTCAATGCCGACGACATAGAGTCGTTCCAGATATTGAAGGACGGCAGCGCTACATCTATATATGGCGCGCGCGCGATGGCCGGCGTCATCGTGGTCACCACCAAGCGGGGCAAGGCCGGACAGGCACGCATCAACTACACGGGCGAGTACACCATGAGGCTGAAGCCCTCGTACACCAACTTCAACATCATGAACTCGCAGGATCAGATGTCGGTCTATCAGGAGCTGCAGCAGAAGGGCTACCTCAACTACGCGGAGACGGCCAACGCCTCCGAGACGGGTGTCTACGGCAAGATGTACCAGATGCTGTCGGAGTACGACCCTGTGACGAAGACCTTCGCCTTGGACAACACCGACGAAGCCCTGGCCGCCTATCTGCGAGCCGCTGAGTGGCGCAACACCGACTGGTTCGACCGTCTGTTCTCCAACGCCATACAGCACACCCACTCCGTCAGCATGCAGGGCGGCACGGAGCAGGCACAATACTATGCCTCCGTCTCCGCCATGTTCGACCCCGGCTGGACACGACAGAGCGAGGTGGAACGCTACACGGCCAACATGAACACGCTGTTCAACATCACAAAGAAGCTCTCCTTGGGCATCATCACCAGCGCCAGCTACCGCAGTCAGGAGGCTCCCGGCACACTGGCGCGGCAGGTGGATCCCGTGCAGGGACAGGTCACACGCTCATTCGACATCAACCCCTACTCGTATGCCCTGAACAGCAGCCGGGCTCTCGACCCCGATGCCTACTACACCCGCAACTATGCGCCGTTCAACATCTTCCACGAACTGGACAACAACTACATCGACCTGGGCGTCACCGACTTCCGCCTGCAGGGCAAGCTGACGTGGAAGCCGCTGCGCAAGGTGGAGCTGAGCGCACTGGGAGCCGTGAAATATTCCGCCACGCGCCAGGAGCACAGCATCCTCGACCAGTCGAACCAGGCCATGGCCTACCGAGCCATGGAGACATCGGTCATCCGAGGTCAAAACCGCTATCTCTACACCGACCCCGACAACATCTATGCCCTGCCGGTATCGGTACTGCCTGAAGGCGGCATCCTCGAGCGCACCGACAACTCCATGTTCGGCTACGACTTCCGAGGCGCTGCCAGCTATAACGACGTGTTTAGCGACATCCACATCGTCAATGCCTACGCCGGCATGGAAATCAACTACGTCAACCGCCATGCCACATGGAACCGCGACTGGGGAGTGCTCTTCGACGACGGCGAGATATCATCGTTCAGCTATCTGGCCTTCAAGCAGATGTCAGAGCGCAACAACAGCTACTACTCGCTGAACAACACCCGCGAGCGCTCGGCTGCATTCTTTGCCAACGCCACCTACAGCTACAAGGGGCGCTACACCCTGAACGGCACCTACCGCTATGAGGGCACCAACCGCCTGGGGCGCTCACGCTCGGCCCGCTGGCTGCCCACATGGAACGTCTCTGCCGCCTGGAACGCACACGAGGAGCCGTGGTTTGAACACATAGGCAAGCAGTGGCTGAACAGCCTGACGCTGAAAGCCAGCTATTCGCTCACCGCCGACCGCGGACCTGCCGGCGTCACCAACTCCACCAACATCTTCGTGCCCGACTCGCCGTGGCGGCCGTTCACCAGTGTGAAGGAGAGCGCCATCGACCTCAGCCTGCCGGAGAACGCCCACCTGACCTACGAGAAGAAACACGAACTGAACCTGGGCCTTGAGGCGGCCATGCTTAGCGGGCGCCTCAGCATCGGCTTCGACTGGTACCAGCGCCAGAACTTCGACCTCATCGGCCCCATGTTCACACCAGGCTATGCGTCAGGCATCCGACAGTATGCCAACGTGGCAGAGATGAAGTCAAGCGGCGTGGAGCTGAGCCTCAGCAGCGTCAACATCAAGAGCCCCGACTTCACATGGACCACCGCCTTCGTCTATTCCCACACCCACAACGAGGTGACCAGCCTGCAGAGTGCCGAAAGGCTCATCGACCTGGTGGCCGGCAGCGGATTCACGCTCGAGGGCTATCCTGTCAGGAGCATCTTCAGCATACCCTTCGCCGGACTGAACCACGAGGGACTGCCCACCTTCCGCATTGCCAACGGGAAAACCACCACCACGGGCATCTACTTCCAGGAGAGCGAGCCGGAGGAGCTGGCGTTTCTCAACTATTCAGGCAGCGCCGAGCCCACCGACATGGGGTCGCTTGGCAACACGTTCAAGTACAAGCAGCTGACGCTGAATCTCTTCGTCACCTATTCCATGGGCAACGTCATCCGCCTGGATCCCGTTTTCTCCAACCGCTACAACGACCTCACCGCCATGCCACGCGAGTTCAAGAACCGATGGATGGTGCCTGGCGACGAGGCCCACACCGTCATACCCGTCATAGCCAGCAAACGGCAGAACCGCAATGACACCGACCTGTCTTACGCCTACTCGGCCTATAACTACTCCACGGCACGCATGGCCAAGGGCGACTTCATCCGCATGAAGGAGATATCGCTCAGCTACGACTTCCCCCACACACTCATAGCCAAAGCCGGGCTCCAGACCCTCAGCCTGAAGCTGCAGGCCACCAATCTCTTCCTCATCTACAGCGACGACAAGCTGAACGGACAGGACCCGGAGTTCACCAACAGCGGCGGCGTGGCAGTGCCCATGCCGAAGCAGTTCACCATGACCCTAAGATTAGGACTATAACCCCTCATCAGCCCTATGACACCGACGCTACATAAAAAACTCATCACTTGTCTGCTATGCTGCAACATCGTTGCAGCCCTCACTTCCTGCAACGACTACCTCGACGAGCTGCCCGACAACCGCATGGAGCTGTCAACCGTGGAAAAGGTGCAGAAGCTGCTGGTCAGTGCCTACCCGGCCAACGCGCCCATCTTCGTGGCCGAATACAGCAGCGACAATGTTGACAACTACGGTGACCAGAATCCTAACACCAGCCGCTTTGTAGACCAGATATACCACTGGCGCGACATCACCGAGGCAGCCAACGAAGGCACCGAGAACTTCTGGGCCGCCTCCTACGCCGCCATCGCCTCGGCCAATCTGGCCCTGCAAGCCCTCGACGAGCTGTCAGCCTCTGACGGGACTTCCCTGACAACGGCCAGCAGGCAGGAGGCTCGCGCCGAGGCACTGCTCTGCAGGGCCTACTGCCACTTCCTGCTGGTGAACGTCTTCTGCCAGGCATACAACAGTCAGACGAGCGACACCGACCTCGGCATTGTCTATATGACGGCCCCGGCCGATGAGCTTGACGCCAACCCCAGCCGCAGCACCGTGGCCGACGTCTACCGGCAGATAGACCGCGACCTGCAGGAAGCACTGCCACTGGTAGGCAGCGACTACAGTGTGCCCAAATATCACTTCAACCAGAAAGCGGCCTATGCCTTTGCGGCACGCTTCTACCTCTACTACGAGCAGTGGGACAAAGCCATCGACTATGCCACACGGTGCTTGGGCACAGCACCCGAAGCCATGCTGCGCGACTGGAGCTACATGGCCACGATGACACAGACCTACGCTGCGCTGACGCAGCACTACATCGATGCTACGCTCAATGCCAACCTCCTGCTGCTCACAGCCTACTCGTCCATGGGCCTCGTCTTCGGGCCTTACAATTACCTGTCGCGCTATGCACACGGCAAGTACTTGGCCACCCATGAGGACGGAGAGGCGCAGAACATCTGGGGCAGTGCTCCCTACTATCAGGGCATGCACACGTTTGCTGCCACCAACCTCGACAAGACCATCTTCTACAAGCTGCCCTATCTCTTCGAATACTACGACGCCGTGGCCGGCACGGGCTACAGCCGCACCGTCTATCCGGCCTTCACCGCCGACGAATGTCTGCTGAACCGTGCCGAGGCGCTGGTGCTCACCAACCAATATGATGCTGCCGCACGCGACCTCACCACCTGGATGCAGAACATCGTCCAGACCGACCTCACGCTCACCCCGCAGCTCATCGTCAACTTCTACAACAGCGCCGACTACAGCTACAGCGACTCCTTAGGCATCGCCTCCACCATCAAGAAGCACCTGCACCCCCGCTTCGACATAGGCCAGGAGGGCGGCACCCGCGAGGCCATGCTGCAGTGCGTACTCGGCTTCCGACGCATAGAGACGCTGCAGACCGGACTGCGCTGGTATGACGTCAAGCGCTATGGCATAGAGATCATACGGCGTGTCATCAACGCCGATGGCGACCCGGAGCGTCGCACCGACATCCTCACCGTCAGCGACCCACGCCGAGCCCTGCAGATACCACTGAAGGCAAGAACAGCCGGCGTGGCCCCCAACCCCAGATAAACCAAGCCCTAACCCCCACCCCATCCTCATCACCATGACCATCCCACAAAAAATCATAGCAAGCTTTCTCGTCAGCTGCGGCATCGCCGCAGCCCTTTCCTCCTGCACCGACGACGACAAGCTAAGCCCCGAGAGTGTCATCACAGCCGACCGCCAGGAGTACACGGAGTTCGACTACTGGCTGCAGCGCAACTTCGTGGCTGCCTACAACATACGTTTCAAGTATCGCTACGAGGACATCGAGAGCGACATGAACTACACCACCGTGCCCTCACGCTATGACGACGCCGTCGTGCTGGCGCATCTGGTGAAGTACCTCTGCCTGGAGACCTACGACGAGGTGGGAGGCATCGACTTCACACGTGCCTATTTCCCCAAGCTCATCTTCACCATCGGCGAGTGGGAATATCGCAACAACGGCACCTACATCCTCGGAACGGCGGAGGGAGGACGCAAGATACTGCTTTCAGGCACCAATTACCTGAGCCAGTATCTGCATAGCGCCGACGACCTGAATGAATACTACTTGAAGACCATACACCATGAGTTCACCCACATCCTGAACCAGACCAAAGACTATCCAGCCGACTTCCAGCTCATCACCGGCAGTCTCTACGTGGCCGACAAGTGGAGCGAGAGTCCCCACGACACCAACTACCTGCAGCGGGGTTTCATCAGCGCCTACGCTCAGCACAGCGACAAGGAGGACTTTGCCGAGATGCTCTCCACCTATGTGTGCAACCCTGTGAGCCGCTGGGACGGATGGATGAAGGAGGCCGGTGCCGACGGCGCACGCCTCATCACCGCCAAGCTCGACATCGTCCGCTCCTACATGCGCGACACCTTCGGCATCGACATCGACCAGCTGCGCACCACCCTGCAGCGACGTCAGCAGGAAGTACAGCAAGGCCGCATCAACCTCAGCGAACTGACATAAGCCCCATAGGCGCCATAAGTCCCATAAGGCCCATAAGTCCCATAAGTCCCATTGAAAAGAAAAAATATGACAAAAGCCCTCCGCCTCTGTTTCCTATGCTGCGGCATCGCCGCAGCCCTCAGCTCTTGCCACGACAGCGACGACTCCCTCTTTACTCAGCCCGCCTCGCAGCGCCAGCAGGCGGTGCTCGACCACGCACGGCAGGTGCTGCGCAGCAGTGCGTATGGCTGGGAGCTGGAATACTATCCCGGCGCCGACCTCGACTACGGCGGCATCGTCTACACCGTGAAGTTCGACTCGCTCCACGCCACCGTGGCCTGCTCGCTCATCGCCGACAGCACCGCCACATCGCTCTATCGACTGACCAACGACAACGGGCCAGTGCTCACCTTCGACACCTACAATCCCCTACTCCACTACTATGCCACGCCCAGCAGCAACGAGTATGAGGCGAAGGGCGGCGACTTCGAGTTTGTCATCGACAGCATCGCAAACGACTGCATCACGCTCTATGGCAAGAAGAGCCGCAACCGCATGACACTGCGACGCCTCACCACCACTGCCGACGACTATGCCCGACAGGCCATCGACATCTTCGACCACTTCGTTGACTCCCTGCAAGGCGACATCGGCACACAGCACATCAAGGCCAAGTGCCGGCCGGCCGACAAGCGCATCATCATGGACAGCATGGAGATGGCCTATGCCTACACCAACCACGGCATACGCCTCTATCAACCACTCACCATGGGAGGCGTCAGCGTGCAGTCATTCGCTTTCGACAAGGAAACCTGCCTGCTCACATGCACCGATGCCGGCTGTGAGAACATTGTCCTGCAGGGCATTCCCTACAACGACCAGACCATGAGCTATGCCAAGTACGAGGGCGACTACAACATGATTTATCAAGGCGGCAGCGTCGCCGTTCACCTCACGCCCAACCGCCTGGAGGGCACCTACCTGCTGCAGGGGCTGAGCAGCCACTACGACCTCACCCTGCGCTACGACAGCGCCACTGGCAACCTCACCTTGGGCTCGCAGATGGTGGGCGAGACGGGAGGACGACCGGTCTACTGGGTGTGCTACGACCCCGACAAAGGCTCGCTGTCGCTCACCGACGACGGACAGTTCACCATCAGCTGGAACAAGAACCGCTTCTACCCCATGTTCAACTTTGCGCCCACCAATCCCCGCCTGCTCAACTGCACCGGCGCGTTGCTCATCACCCTCTACACCGACGAGGGGGGCACCGTGATGGCCTCGCTCGTCGACGACGCTGAGTGGATGACCAACGGCTCCATGCAGTTTCTCAACCTCAAGTCGCTGAACCGCAAGACAAGACTTTGACATCGTCGTAAACAGAAGTCACATGAAAACAGAATACATCCACACCATCCTCTTGCTGCTGCTGTCGCATAGCCTCGTCTTCCTTTCATCATGCTCCGGCGACGACGAGCTGACAGGCTTTGTGCCCGCCAAGCAGACGCTCACCATCGTGAAAAACGACCTGCTCTTCCCCTCACAAGGCAGCACCGCCACCGTGGAAGTGCGCACCGACGAGGCCCTCACCGCCCACACCGATGCGCCGTGGGCTACGGCCACCGTCAGCGGACAGACCGTCAGCGTCACCGCCCAGCCCAACACCAGCTATGAGGGGCGCACCGCCATGCTCACCCTCAGCACGCCCACTGCCACTCGTCAGCTGCCCCTGCAGCAGCGCGGTGTCATCGTGGGCACCATGCCGATGGACAGCTATGCAGCCACCATGCAGGGCGGCAGCCTGACCATGACCATCAGCCACGACATGCCCATGACCTTCGTCGCCGGCGAGGACTGGATACACGCCACGATGCAGGGCGATGTGCTCACTGTCACTGTCGATGCCTGCAGCGAGGGTCATTTACGCCGCGGACGGCTGGTGAGCAAGTGCAACCAGCTAAGGGACACGCTCGCCATCGTACAGTATGACATGGACACCGATGTCGTCGGCTCCTATTATCTGATGGGCTACAACGGCGGCACCGGAGGCGTACCCGTCGCCATGAGGTTTACAGTGGAGCAGCGCAATGGTGCACTCTTCATGACCTGGCCCACACAGGAGCAGTGGAAGGACGCCAGCATCCCGCTCGCCTTCGATGCCGCCTCATGCACCATCACCTTCCCCTCGGCCATGCATCTCTATGACAACGGCGGCAACTATGACAGGGCCTACTTCTATGACACCGAAGGCATCATAGCCGTTTCCGACAGCCGGGGCGCACTGGCCCGATTAGACTACAGCAACGAGATAGGCGCCGTGGCGTCCGTCCTCACCGCTGCCAACTGGCCAGGCCATAAGCTGGCTGGATTCATCATACGCTCGGTGAGGGCCAACGGACTCGTGCAGAACACCCTGGCACAGATAGCATCGCCTGCTATTATGAAAATCACAGAATAAAGAATGTGTATGAGAAGAAGAAACAACAGAAAGAAACCAATGCTGACGATGCTCACCACAGCTCTTCTGATGCTCTCATGCTTTCCCGCTGTCGGACAGGCGCAGAGCTTTGAGCGCCGTGCCGTGGTGGAGGAGTTCACGGGCACGTGGTGCGGCAACTGTCCGCGCGGCATGGTGGGCCTGCAGCGCCTCGACGAGCAGTTTGGCGAGCGGGTCATCTTGGTAGCCGTGCATAGCGGCGATGCCGAGCCAATGGTCATTCCCACCTACCCCAGCCTCGTGCCTGCAGGCCACGGCGTGCCATCGTGCAACCTCAACCGCAAGGGTTACCTCGACCCTTACAGCGGCGGCGGGACGCGCGGCGCCTTCCACTACGGCATCGATGTGGAGGTGGCATACGAGTTGGAGCAGAAGGCCGAAGCCGACGTGAAACTGACGGCGCAGTGGAACGATACGCAGCAGTGGGATGTGCGCTTCACGGCCACCACCACCTTCGACCACAACAGTGATGACGCCCACTACCGCCTCGCCTTCATCCTCGTGGAAGACGGTCTCAGCGGCACTGGAGCCAACTGGATGCAGGAGAACTATTTCAGCACCGCGTCAGGATACGCCGACAGTCAGAACTACACCGACGACGACATGACTTTCTGGCGCGACGCGGCACCACGCGTGGAGAACATGGAATACGACCACGTGGCTGTCAACACCCTTGGCATCAAGGACGGCATCGCCGGCAGCATCAAGACGCCCATCACCGCCTACAGCCCGCAGGTGTACTCCAGCCTCGTCACCACGCTCAACGTGAAGGTGATACAGGACAAGAGCCGCCTCAGCGCCGTGGCCTTGCTGCTCAACACTCAAACGGGCGAGATAGTGAACGCCGCCCAAGCCGCCATCCTGCCCTACGGCAGCGATGCCGTCACCTCAGTGGCTATGCCATCGCAACCTACAGACCTGGTTCACGACCTGCAGGGCCGAACCCTCAGCGGCACGCCAACCAAAGGACTTTACATCATGAACAACCGCAAATACATTAAAAACAGATAAGACAAATGAAGAAACTTTTTACCTTATTATTAATTGTTCCTCTGCTCACGGCCGCCCTGCCTGCTGCGGCACAAGAAGTGGAGACCGTTGGCTATGCTAACATCTGGACCACTGTGAAGGCTGTCCCCGGCGAGGGCGGTCAGGTGAGAGCTTCATTGCTCTCAGGCGGTCTGCCCGTATGGAAAGACATCGTGGAGTTCCAGCAGACCGTTGAGGTGGGCTCCATCATGGGCCTCAATGTCGTCCTCTACAATGTTTATGCCCGCACCCAGAACGACTATTCCTTCGGCGGATGGTATGAGGACACCGACGGTGACGGACAGCTTGACATCACCATCGACCAGCAGCTCAGCGAGCAAGAGCAGTTCATGGTCATTGCCGCTGTGGATGACGACATCGCCATCTACGCCACCAAGGCCGAGGCCAGCGCCGGCACCAAGCCTGCTGCCTCACAGTCCACCCTCTTTGCTTACTTCACGCGTGGCGCCAAGGTGGCCGTCAGCTACCATCAGGGGGAAGACCGCGGCAACTGCGGCTCCGTGTTCATCGACAAGGCTGTCAACGCCCCTGGCGACCAGGTCACTGTGCGTGCCTTGCCCAACGACGGCTTCCAGTTTGAATACTGGCAGGATGCCAGCGACATGGGCAACATCGTCAGCCGAGACAATCCTTACACCTTCACCGTAGGAGGCGGCGAGCGCCTCTATGCTTACTTCACCGCCATCGATGCGCCCGTGGTCAACCTGCCCGAGGAGGGCGGCTTCACCGTGATGACCTTCGACGGCCCGTGGGTGATGACCGACGATGCTCGCCGGGCCGGGGCGATGGTGCTGGTCATGGAGGCGGAGGACCTGGTGAGGACCGCCGACGGCAAGGCCTACCTGGACATGACCAAGGAGGAGAGCCACTTCGACGTTGCTCAGGGCAACAGCATGCCCACCATCATCTACGGCAAAGGAACCGTCCGCTTCGCCTATAAACTCGACTACGGCTATGCCCGCAAGAACACCCGCGAGGCCCTGGTGCAATGGAGCACCGCACGAGGCACCAACGTGAAGGGCGAGAACCTCTACGTCTATGCCTTCCGGCCCGACCTGGGAGCCTTCGTCACCATTGGCAACAGCGACCAGATGCTCAACCCCGAGGTGTCAACCACCATCAGCGTGCCATCCAACACGGCCTATTTCAAGATGGACGCCTTCGACCTCGTTGACGACCAAGGCAACATTCCCACCGTCATCGGTCTCTCGCCTGAGACCTACGACAAGGTCATGGATGGCATAGAAGACACGCCAACCGCAAACGCACAGAGCAGTGCCCCAGCAATCTACGACCTACAGGGACGCCCCGTGCAGGGAAAGCCGAACAGAGGACTTTACATCATTGACGGGAAAAAACATTCCGTAAAATAGCCCGGCAGGTTTGAAGTCGAATATTGTTGCCGTTTACCTTTACTATTTCGCAGAAAATGCGTACATTTGCAACGAGAAAGGAAAACATCTTAACTATTACAACAAACATCTTTATTATTCACACTTAAACTATCAGATGCTTATGAAGTTTTTTACTAACATGAAAGCAGCAGTGCTCCTCGTGGCAGCATTGTTGTGCGCCGGAACGGCATTTGCCGAGACCGGCTCAGAGACTGAGAAGGACGCCACTGGAGGCGGTTCTTCAAATGCTCAAGTCGATGGACAGAGCTATTTCATTGCCGGAACTTACATTGCCGGAAAGGGTTCTAAACAGACTGGCAGCATGACAAGCAATGGATTCAAGCTACGCACAAACCAGGATGGCAAGCGTGTGGTATTCACCGTCAACCAGCCCTACACCATCCACAGCCTGACGCTGACAGGCGCTTCCAACTATGAACTGAATTCAGCAGACGGCAAAGACGTCTCTGTCATCAAGGTGGAAGCCGACGGCGAAGAGGTGGAGTTCACTGGCGGTGAGGCTTTCAAGTACAGAGATCTTGGCGAGTCGTGCACACTCACCATTACCGGCATCAATGCCAAGGAGAGCATTGCCATTTATTTTGACAACGGCGACTCCAAAGGCTCGCAAATCAATGCCTCATGGGCCATAGAGTGGAGCCGGCCTGACGCCACGCAACCCACCATTACAGTGACACCCGACGAGCTGACGCTCATTCCCGGTGCCACCTATCAGCTCAATGCCAAGGTTGACCCCGCAAAGTTCACCACCCACTGGGAATCGATGGGCGAAGACATAGCCACCGTCAGCGAGACAGGACTGGTAACGGCTGTGGCCTCTGGCTTCACCACCATCAGCAATGTGTGGAACGACGACGCGTCGGTCTATGGTGCTACCTATGTCTCTGTGATAGACTTCGACCCCGCCGATTATAAGGTGGACAAAGCATTTGACTTCACAGCCATGGGCGATGTCACACTGACCATAGAATCGGAAGCTGCAGCCAACATCTGGAATGAGGGCAACAACAAGACCAACGCTGTGTACTACTGCACCAACGAAGGCCTGGAGGATATAGCTGTGCAGGCTGTTCTGTCCAGCAACAAAGGATGGTCTATCGTCGACGGACAGGGACTCACCCTCGGTTCGGGTGCCGGACGCTGTGCTGCCATTGGAAACCTGAAGGAAGGCCAGATAGTGGAGATCTTCTACACTGGCGACCATTTCTACACCGGCAACAGAGAAGACGCCAAGCGCAAGGATGACGGCGCACTGAAGACCTCGTGGAACGACGGCATAGGCCACGCCATCTACATGATGGAGGAAGACGGCATGCTGGGCTTCGAGATTGACAAGGGAAAATGCGTGAAGAAAATTGTTGTCTATACCGCCAGTATGATGGACGCCGACGAAATCACCCTTGACTTCGAAGAGCTATTGGAGAACCAGATTGCCGTTACTGACGGCACCAGCAACTACGTGATGCTGGGTCTGCCCTGCAACCTCGACTTCACCGGCATTGAGGGCATCAAGGCATACACCGCCACCAAGAACTACGACAACTACGACGCCATCATCAGCGTCACCCTGCTGCCCATCAGTAAAGTGCCCGCCGGAACCGGCATCCTGGTCAAGGCTGACGAGATAAAAGAGTACACCATTCCCATCGTAGAAGAAGTTGAGCCCATCAAGGGTGAGAACGCCTTCGTGGCTGTCGATGAGGACATCGACCTCTTCGATGCTGTGAAGTTGAACAGATGGGGTGAGTTCGTTTCCGGACCGGCAGAACTCACTATGGGTCTGTACATCAAAGACTTCGACTATGACACCCTCGAGCCTATCTATGACTTTGCCTTTGGCTTCTTCCCCTATCCCGCACCTACCAGCGCCGGCATGGGCTACATCAACGCTGGCAGTGCCTATCTGAACATTGAGGAAGGCGAGTGGGATGCTTACGGCACCGGCTATGTGAAGCTCAACTTTGCTGACAACGTGGCTACGTTCAATGGTATTGCAGAGCTCACCGCAATGGAAATCATCAACGACATGGAGGGCATCAACGCCACCTTGCAGTTTGCCGAGCCCACCACTGTCACATGGACCGATGGTGAATATGCCCTCATCGAGGACAACACGGCAGGCCTGCTCGTCATGCTGCCCGAAGATGTCACGGTGAAGGCTGGCGACCAGCTGAAAGGTTCATTTACCGCCTCCTACCTCAATTACATGTTCCCGCAGCTCCTTGCCTCAGGTGCAAGCGATGCCTCCACTATTGAGGTGGTCACAGGCGGTGAGGCTCCCGAGGGCAAGAAGCTCGGTGCTCTGGCCGAGGCATACGAGGATGCCAACGTGATGCGCCTTGTGAAGCTGAACAACGTCATCCTGAAAATGAATAAGGGCACATGGAGCAGCGACTATTACCTTTCCGACGCTGACGGCGCAGAGGTGTATCTCAACGATGATTTCCAAGTCTGTGAAAGTGCGTTGAAGAACATTCCCAACGGTGCCGTCATCAGCGAACTCACCGGCTTTGCATTTATCATTGGCGAAGGAAGCATTCTCCTGCAATATGGCTACGATGCCTACCAGTTCATACCTGTTGCCATGGGCAGCATCACCACTGGCATCAGCGAGCTGGCCGCCGGCAAGCAGGAAGCAACAATCTACAACATGCAGGGTGTCCGCGTGAACAACATGCAGAAAGGACTCTACATCGTAAACGGCAAGAAAGTAGTGGTGAAGTAATTCCCCTATACAATTCATTCATATGCGGACTGCGCATGCAAGGGCTGCGCAGCCCGCTTTTTTTACTATCATCAAATAGAAAGCAATGCGCAGCAGACTCATACTTGCATTTTTGGCCCTGGCTGTGGGCACCGGCATCTGCCATGCCGCCGAAGGTGAGGCACAGCACACGTGGTGGGGACTGTGGAACACTGCCCACGGCACCTCCACGTCTGCCACACTCGAAGGCAGCAACGACCTCTATGTGCGCCTCACGGCACAGAACAGTGCGCTGCTGGTGGGAGGCAGCATCAGCGGGCTCCGTTTCTTCATCAGCGACAAGACGGCCGTCACCGCCCTCAGCGTGTGGATGGCAGCACGTTATTCCAACGGCCCGCAGACAGTGACAGTGCAGCGCGACGTGCCACTGAGCGCGCTGCGCGACATGCAGCACGACGGGTTGCCAACCGAGGTGTCGCTGGAAGGTGACATCGGCATACTGCCGGCCGGCAATGCCTACGCCAACATCCTCGTGGGGCTGACCATACAGGTTGCCGGTGGACGCGCCATGCCACTGCTCACAGGCAGCGTCAGCGGCCCCTCGGGCAGTTGTTTCCTCAACAGCCGTGACATGTCATCTGCCTATGGCGCACTGCCCCTGCAAGTGCTGGGCTGCGGTCCGTTGCTGCCCGCAGAGGGCGCCACACCCATGACCATCGGCGAGCAGGTAGAGATGGCCGGACAGCCTGCAACCCTCACGCTGCCTGTCAGCAACAGTGGAGCCGCTGCTGTCACCGACGTGGCCTACATCGTCAGCATCGACGGCGAGCCACAGCCCGAACAGTTCTACCAGCTGCCCGCCACCGTCGACGAGCTGGGCCTGGTGTTCGACATGCCTGTCAGCTACACCACCCCCGCCACGCCACAGGAGCACCAACTCAGCATCACCCTGACGCGAGTGAACGGACAGCCGATAGGCTCCGCGCCACAGTCCACCAACTTAGCCACCCTGGCACGAAAGCCGACGAAGCGCTCGGTGATGGAGGAGTTTACCGGCACGTGGTGCCACAACTGCATACGCGGCATTGCCGGCATCGAACTGCTGCAGGAACTGTTTGGCGAGCAATTCATCCCCATCGCCATGCACAGCGATGACCTCAACAACCCACGCGACCCGATGATTGTGCCGCAATATCGCAACAGCACTTTCTACCGCGAGAAGCAACGGGTGCTGGGAGGGCTGCCCTCATGCACCATCGACCGCTGGATAGACTGCGACCCCTACTGCGGCATGGCCACAACGGGCAGCTTTGCCACCGACCAGCTGGTGGCCTATGCCCTGCAGCGCACCGCCGTGGCCGACATAGCGGTCAACACGCAGTTTGCCAGCACGACGGAAATCAGCTGCGACATAGCCACACACTTTGCCTACAACAGCTCCGATGCGCACTACAGCCTCATCACGGTGCTCACGGCCGACAGCCTGACGGGGCAGGGCAACCAGTGGCGGCAAAGCAACGGCTACAACGACTATGCAGGGCCCGACGCGGCACTGCTGGCCTACGCCGGGCGCGGCGCTTATCTCTATGACATGGTCTACAACCACGTAGCCATCGACATCATGGGCGTCGACGGCGGCATCAGCGGCAGCATCAGCACCCCGCTGCGCAGTAACGCGCCCCAGCACTATGCTTGCACCTTCAACATCGGCGGCAACGCGCTGGCACAGCATCCAGACAAGCTGAATCTGGTGGTCATGCTCATCGACACACGCGATGGCTCGGTGGTGAACGCCGCCGTCGCCCACGTGAAGCCCTTCGGCAGCAGCGACGGCATCAGCGAAACCGTCAGCCGCCAGCCAGCACCGCACCATTACTACGATCTGCAGGGCCGCCGGCTGCACGCCAGGCCGCAAAGCAAGGGCATCTACATAGCAGGAGGCAGGAAATATCTGCGCCGATGCGATGCCGCGACAACGCAATTATATCAAAAAGATGACAAAAATCAATAAAAGATAACAAAAAGACACTTTTTTATAAAAAAATCGGATAAATTGTTGCGTAATTCTGATTTTTACTTTACCTTTGCACCCGTCAAAAGAAAAAACGACGCAAATCGTTGCTCCGCCAAAGAGAAAGACAACGCAAAAATCACATTATAGTTCAACCTAAAGTAAAAAGATTATGAATGCTCAACAAGTAGTAGAAATGCTCAAGCAGCGTTTTCCCAACGAGCCCGAGTACATTCAGGCCGTGAGTCAGGTTCTTCCCACCATCGAGGAGGAGGACAACAAGCACCCTGAGTTCGAGAA
>JAEEGI010002902.1_pt1 | contig 41427 bp, 34 predicted proteins | sample 8958751 | NCBI WGS metagenome assembly JAEEGI01 (sample SAMN16246545, study PRJNA631951) | gut metagenome | biome: gut microbiome; feature: rumen; material: KS-attached | host: Bos | place: Iran: Karaj | collected 2018-10 | reverse complement strand
TTTCAGAAATAGAAAAATTGAAGATTCATGGCAGGAGAACTGCATGTCTTGATCCTTTAACGCTGTTCTGGAATGGTTCGGGAATAGAAATGAATGTACGTGCCACTGTGGTGAAACTTCGCTGTTATGCAGACTATTCAGTCTTTGAGCCGTGGATTGATGTCCTTGTTGAAGGTGTAAGATATCAGAAGAGACCGCTTGAAAAGGGAATAAATGAGATCACAATCTGGCAAGGAAATGCGGGATCTGGCGAAAGTGATATTCCGCTCAGAAATATCAAGATTATGCGAGATACACCCGCTATGGCGGCGGATGGTGATACCTTGATACGGATTGAAGCTGTTTTTACCGATGGTACATTTGAAATTGTAGATGAACCGGGGCATAGGATTGAGTTCATAGGAGACAGTATAACATCAGGCGAAGGCTGCATGGGGCCTGTCTGTGAACAGGAGTGGAACAGCGCATGTTTTGATGCTGTCGATAATTATACATATATCACAGCTCAAAAACTGGGGGCTGACTATGAGGTTTTCAGCCAGAGCGGTTATGGCTTTGTGTGGTCCTGGAATGGCAATCCGAAAGAAAATATGCCGTTATTCTATGATGAGGTGTGCGGGCTTGTTCCGGACGGAAAAGCTTGTGAGCTTGGGACTTATGAGAAATATGATTTCTCTCTTTTTGAACCTGATATCGTCATTATTAATTTGGGTACGAATGATGCGGGTGCATATTCCGTAAGTAGCCATGAAGCTGCAAGGAGCATGGGAAGTGATAATATTCACTATCTGAATGAAAAAGGTGAGATCCCGTCGGAGGATGTGGCAGCACTTAAGAACGGCGCAAAAGCTTTTTTGAAAAAGATCAGAGAGAAGCGCCCGGGTGCCATAATAATATGGGCTTACGGAATGCTGCTTCAGGATTCTGATATAATTAACACTCAGATGACAAACCTGCTGTCAGCGGCAGTTGCTGAGTATTCCAAGCAGGAAAACGACAGCAAGGTATATTATCATCAGCTTCCGCCGACACTTGCCGGAGAGTTTGGCTCGAGAGCGCATCCCGGCCATGCGGCTCACAAAAAGGCAGCAGAATCATTGGTGAAGAAGATAGAGGCGGTATTGGATATTTCGGATGTTTATGCTTGTTAGTTGAATCACAGTCAGCTTACCCTGTCCATTTTGCAGTAAATGCAAGTATGGACAGGGCTTTTTTGATAGGAAATTCCTAAATATGAGGATTTACAAGATTTTTTTTATCTTAAAGAAAATAAGACTTCCGCTCACTATAAGTATGCTCAGGATTATCACAACGGGATAGCCCATTCGGGACTCAAGTTCCGGCATATATTTAAAATTCATTCCGTACCATCCGACGATAAGTGTCAGAGGCATGAAGATAGTGGTAACGACTGTAAGGACGGTCATTATTCTGTTCTGCCTTACATCGAGCTGAGACTGGTAGAGGTCGTTGAGCTGGATAGTATAATCACGAAGATGCGTTGCGGAGTCATACAATCTGTCTACGCGGCTTGAGAACATATGGAAGTAGCGAAGGTTTTCTTCTTTAAAGAATCCGTTTTCATTCTCTTCAAGTTCTTGGCCAAAATCCAAAAGCTGCTCGTAGTGAATGCGCAGATCTCTGATGTCGCCGCGGATATCATTATTGCGCTCCATGTGTGCTGTTTCGGCATTTGACATTATTTCTTTTTCAAGGCTGTCCAGCTCAAGTTCATATTTCTGCATTGTCTGAAGGTCATTATGGATAATGAGTTCCAGAAAATCATATAAGAAACGCTCAAGACAGGGCTTTTTCCATTTCTTGTAACGTCTTATTCTTTGTACAAGGCGAAGAGCGGTATCACTTTCATCTATAAAAACAATTCCGGTTTCATCAAGTGCAAATGAGAATCGCTGAGGCACAGATGTGTGAGAAGACTGCGTTGGGATAAAGAAAGTTCCTGTAAGCGAATCATAATTGACTTCTGCTTTTGTAGCGAAGATTTCCTCGCTGTTTATATCAAAATCTATTCCCATATCAAAGTTTTCATTTTGTTCAGCCCACTGAGCCTGCGTAAGTACGGCTACATAGGGTGCGGCAGCGTCATGGCACTGCTCAGCGCTACATTCTTCCAGTTCGTTTTTTATAAGAAAAAACATATGAATCCTCCGATATATATCAACTGTATATTGATATGATAGCACTAAATTAATATTTGTGGGTTGATTTTAATAAAGGTTAATGATAAAGTAATAATTGTAACAAAAATATTAATAGTTTAGTGTCAGATGAGTTGATAAGAAAAATACGGTATATAGATATATGGGGATATATTTACCGATGAAATTTTTTCTATGTGGCATTTTTATTTACGAGAAAATGTTAACAGAACATTAGCAATAACTCTGTTTTAAATGTTGGTTTTTTAATTGACATTATGTATGGTGGCACTGTGTAAATAGCAATCGGGGGTACAGAAAATGAGAAAAAAAGCACTATTATCTACTTTGACTGCAGTCGGAATGGCGGCGGTACTGGCGGTTTCGCCTCTTCAAAGTATTGATATAAAGGCAGCACCTGTTAATACGATTTCGACAACGCCTGTAGCAGCGTCGAATATAGTGGATCTTACAAGAAATGATGCGTATAAAGTACGTGATGCTTTCTATTCACTTTCGGATAACAGCGTAAACCGTATGGCTTCTGAGCATTTCCAGATCATATGGGGCAAAAGTAATTCTACAAATATCAGAATTGACGAAGAGTTTATCAAAGGAAATCTTACAAATCTTGAAAATATCTACGCTTTCTATACTCAGGAACTTGGGATGAAAGATATCGGTGTATCCGGTAATCAAAAATTTAAAACCAATGTATATATTTCAAATACTGGCCTTAGGGCATTTGAAGATAACTGGGCTTACATGAACAGAGACAGAGAGGGCTTTGGATTTCTTTTTGTTGCTCCCGGAGCAATGGTAGTTTCGGATCCCAATCCAAGCTGGGTTTTACCACATGAGCTGGCGCATGTGTTTACATATTATCAGGGCGGAAACATTGATTATCCATGGTATGAGTCAACCGCCAACTGGTTTAGAGATCAGTTCCTTGGTAGTGAGTATTATTGCTACCACGGAAAGAAGTTCGGACCTTATTCGGATTTCTTTTCACCTTACCTTATTAACGCGGATTACTATGTTCCTCATATGCTTAACTGGTATGATACATGGCCGATATTCCTCTATATTTCCGAGAATCCCGATCACATTGACGGACTTGGAATGGAGCTTATGCATAAGATTCTTGAGAACAAACAGCAGGATTCTTCTATGTATGCAACAATAGAGAGGCTTTCGGGAGTTTCTATTAAGACTATTCTCGGAGGAATGTCAAAGAGACTTGCAACTATGGATTTCAGCAGACAGAAATTCTATCTTGAGCATCTCAACAATGAGACTTTGAGAGAAGCAGGAAACCGCGAGAAGATATATACAACGCTTTCAAGACCCGATAATGAAGGCTATCAGGCCGTTCCTGCAAACAAAGCACCTATGCAGACGGGCTTTAACATTATTCCTCTTAATGTCGATCTCAAGAAGGGCGAAATCCAGGCTGATTTCGTTAACACATCGGGAGTTCAGGGATCTGATTTCAGAGTTACACTTGTTACAAGTACTGCAGATGACAAGACTCGTTATTCAGAGACATTTAGCAGCGGAACAGGATCAATCGCGCTTCATGGTGACGAGAAGTCGGCTTACCTTGTAGTTTGTGCAACACCCGATAATCTCAAGGGATATCATACAGACTGGAATTCAAAGACAACTGAGACTGACACAAGATTTACATATAAAGTTAAGATCTCTGCTACAGACGGAGCAGCCGCACCTGTAGAAGAGAAGAAGGAAGAAGCTACTCCCGAGCCTGAAAAGACAACTGAAGATAAGGGCAACACAGAGGCTACTCCCGAACCTGTAAATAACAATGATAAGAATGACAAGAAGGAAGAAGCTACACCTGAACCTGAAAAGACGAGTGATTCAAAAGAAGACAATTCCAAGAAGAACGAGGCGCCTGAGCAGAAAGAAGATAATAAGAAGAAGGACAATTCAGACGTACTTCCTACACCCGATAACGGAGGAAATGCAGGAAATACGGGCAGTACTGTAGATAAAGATACAGCATCTAAGTCTGACAACAGCGGCGAAAGAGTGAGTGAAGCGCTTCCTGCAGATGAATTTTATAAGGATTCAAATAAGAAATCAAATAATAAACAAAATAATAATGATTCTTCTTCAAATGGATCGACAGTTGATGATAGTCAGAGAGATGATAACAGCAGCCAAAATAATAATGATAGTAATAACAATAATGATGATTGGCAGCAGGACAATGGCAACGGAAACGGAAACTGGCAGCAGAGTGATGGAAATGATTGGTCATGGCCTACACCGGATGACAATTCTAACGGTGGAAACGGACAGTGCGGCGGAAATACAGGATATAATCCGGCACCTAACGGTCCGGGCTACACGCAGGGATGTCCTTATGGAAACGATTGGGGATATGACCAGAATACAAGTGGATACTCAACGGAAGATCTTGATTACTTCCTTGGCGAAGACGAAGATTCCGACACTTCCTTCTGGGGTGTGATCACTCACATATTCAAAAAAATCTTCGGATTCAAATAAAGAGAAAAGACTGCTATAAAAGAATGAATCGATTTATGAAGGTATTGTTTCATAGAAAAAACTGCATATTTCCTCAGGGCTGTAGGACTGATTTTTTGTCCACCATTTTACTGTTTCTGCAAAGTCACAAACCATATGATTGAGAAGATAATCTTTGGGTGCGGTTGCTGATGAAAGAGTTATTACTCTTGCAAATATTTCCCCAAGATTCTGTTTGAAATATCTCATGAAAATATCTTCGCTTTCACCGGATAGCATTCCGGGAAGGTAATCCATATGTTCCTGAAGATGATACAGTATATGTGTGATCTGAGATTTGACATCGTGAACCCGTGAGAAATCATGGGTTCTTTCTTTTGCAAGTTCTTCTGAAAAAACATGATCAAAAATATCAGTGCATAATGCGTTCAGAAGATCATCTTTGGTTTCAAAATGACTGTAGAAGGTCGTTCTGCCAATATCAGCATTATCAATGATCTGCTGAACCGTTATTTTAGAGTAGGACTCTTCTTTGAGAAGCTCTGTAAAAGCTGTAAATATAGCTTTCCTTGTTTTTTTCTGGCGTCTGTCCATAACTAACCTCCGAACATTTCTTTAAATTTGTTCCGTAACGAATGAATTGAGGTTTCTGATTATTGTAATTTCCTAATATAGGTAATACTATCAAAACGAGATACGGAACAAGGTGTTTTGTATTGGATACATAGTATCTGAAATATAAATATTCGTCAACGAGGAAAAATAGATGTTAAATAACTGGCTTGAAAATGAACCGAAAGAGACTCTTGTATGTGCAGTAACATCTGCCATTTCGCTCGTTTTGAGCATAACTGGAGTTTTAAAGAATGTGCTTCCATTTGATATTGCATGGATTGCTATTATTTTGTGTGGTATTCCGATTTTGATAGGGGCATTTAAGGGTGTCATCTTTGAACATGATATTAAAGCGGATCTTCTTGTTTCATTGGCACTTATAGCATCTGCAGCCACAGGAGAATTTTTTGCAGCAGGTGAAGTTGCTCTTATCATGCAGATTGGATCACTTATTGAAGATTATACTTCCGGTAAGGCTAAGGAAGGCATTGAGAAGCTGATAAGCATTACACCGCAGACCGCCCGTGTACTAAGAGAAGGCGGGAGCGTAGAAATACCTGTGGAAGAAGTAAAAGCCGGAGACATTTTAAGTGTTCTTGCAGGTGAGACTATTCCTGTAGATGGTACGATTATTGAGGGGGAGACATCCATTGATCAGTCAGTTATGACAGGAGAGAGCATTCCTGTTGATAAAAAGGCTGGTGACACAGTATCCAGCGGAACAATGAATCAGTTTGGAGCATTTACAATGAGAGCTGATTCAGTGAGCTCTGACAGTTTGCTTCAGAGGATGATAAAACTTGCCAAGGAAGCTGAAGAAAATAAAGCTCCAATCGTTACAGCAGCGGATAAATGGGCTACATGGCTGGTTGTGATTGCTCTTTCATGTGCCGTTATTACCTGGTTTGTTACAGGTGAGTTTATGAGAGCAGTAACAGTGCTTGTTGTATTCTGCCCTTGCGCATTTATTCTGGCTACACCCACAGCTGTGCTTGCAGGCATCGGTAATGCTGCAAAGTACGGAATTATCGTAAGAAGTGGAGATGCTCTTGAAAGATTATCCAAGATAAAGAGGATTGCCTTTGATAAAACAGGAACACTTACCTATGGAAAACCAAGGGTATCGAAGGTAGTTAGCACCGATAATAGATATAGTGAAGATGAAATACTTAAATACACTGCACTTGCAGAACAGCAGTCTGAACATCCTTTAGGCAAGGCAATCTGGAATGCCTATGTAGAAAAAGGCGGTAAAAATGAAACCGTAAAGGGTTTCAAGGTAATGGCAGGACAAGGCATTTCTGCGGAAATCGACGGTAAAAAAGTCATGGTAGGAAAAGAAGACTTCATGACTTCGCAGAAGCAATCTGTTGAAAATTTGAAAAATATCAGTAAAAAAGAACTGGATGAAGGAGCGACCGTAGTATATGTGTCATTAGATGATAAGGTAGCCGGTATTGTAGCTCTGAAGGACACCATAAGAGAGGATTCAGCAAAAAGTATCAGCAGGCTTAAGGCTGTTGGTATTACACCGATGCTTCTTACAGGAGATAATGAGTATGCTGCCCGTTCTATATCAGCATCTGCCGGAATCAATGAAGTCCGCGCGAATCTTCTTCCTGAAGAAAAGATGAATATCATAAAAGGATATGCCGGGGGTAAGGAGCCGATATGCATGATCGGTGATGGAGTAAATGATGCACTTGCGCTTACAACAGCTGATGCAGGAATTGCCATGGGTGGAATCGGCTCAGATATTGCGATTGAATCAGCAGATGCAGTTCTTGTAAGTGATGACATCAAAAGACTTCCATATCTGTTTGACCTGATGCAAAAGGTCATGAAAAAAATAAAAGTAAACATTGCGGCTTCGCTTATTATAAACATTTCAGCTGTAATTCTGTCTGCAATGGGAGTACTTACTCCGATTACCGGAGCCTTATGGCATAACTTTGGTTCAGTATTTGTTGTAGTAAATGCAGCTCTTTTGCTAAGGGTAAAAGACAAATAATGTTAAAGTATGTGATTGAAAAACGAGTCAAGGAGACTTCCACATCAATACTCCGAAGACGGATGCAGGATGCCGCAGGATTACGAGTTGGTAAGTGCGTCCAGGAGGCAGAGGCGTTGGGTTTTGGTGGCGAAGTCCCAGGTGTGGAAGGAGCCGCCCATGCAGTATTTGCGACCGGGGCAGGTGGAGCATTTTTCGTTGTCTTCGGATCTGTCGTAGCGGAAAGATTTGAATTCGTTTTTCCAGATATCGGAGAAGCGTCTTTCGTGGATGTTGCCCTGGATGATGCCGGGCTGGGTTCTGTCGATGTCGAGGCATCCGAATACGTCGCCTGTTACTGTGATGCTGGCAACGGTGATTCCTGCCATACAGAAGAAGTACCAGTCGCGGACTTCTCTTTCGTAGTCAAGGCCGAGGTAGTGACAGCAACCGTAGGTGACGGGGGCGTTGTCAGCTCTTTTGCTGCGGATGAATTCCATAATGGTGCGCTGGTCTTCATCTGTGAGAAGAAGTTCGGGGTGCTCAAGTGCACGGCCTATCGGCTCGATGCCCATAACGCGCCAGCTGTCGATATCTATGCCGGCCATTATTTCATAGAGCGGTTCGAGTTCGCCGATGGTATCATGGTTAACAACAGTAGTAACCATGATATGTTCAAAGCATTGAAGGTCAATGAGGTTTTGGATTCCTTCCATAGCTTTTTTGTATGCGCCTTCAAGGCCTCTTACTTTGTCATGAGTTTCGGGGAGGCCGTCGATACTTACGGATATGGTATTCATTCCGCATCTTTGGAGCATCTTGGCAACTTCCGGTGTTATAAGTACCGCGTTGGAAGTCATTCCCCACTTAAAACCAAGTTGGTGAGCGTAGCTCGTTACTTCTTCGAAGCCGCGATATAAGAGTGGTTCACCTCCCGTGATATTGATCTGAGGAAGTGAATCTCCGAAATCCTCTTTTAACTGATCGAGTATATCTTTCCATTCCTGCGGGCTCATTTCCGCAGCGTGTACATCACCACATCTGGATCCGCAGTGCCAGCAGTGTTCGTTGCAATTTAAAGTAAGCTCAAAGAAAAGCTGTTTGAGATACGGCTTTTTAAAGAACTTTTTTCTTACATCGTACTGAAGATCAAGGTGGGATAGCTTCATTTTTTCTTTATTCATGGCTATTTCCTTTAAATACCGATTATTTTGATATTGATTCAGGTGATCCGTACATTACTTCTATAGGCATGTCGAAAGGTTCATCGTCATCTTTAGCCTCGTCTTGTGTTTCATTCGTATCATTCCGGGCATCATCGGTAGCGTCCTGTGAAGCATCGGCAGTGTCCTGTGTATTATCAGTAGCTTCCTGTGCACTTGAGTTTTCTGTGCTTGCATCTGAAGTTGTGTTTTCTGTATATGTCTCGTCGTAATTAAAGTCGTTACCTGCAACACCTGAGCCATAGGCGCATGCTGTACTGAGTATCATGGTAGCAACGCTTGCGGTAGTAGCGATAACCACTTTCTTTGTCATTTTTTTCATAAGTAACTCCTCCAAAATATATTAAGAATATATTAATCCATAACGGACCTTTTTTCAAATTAATTTTTTTGGATGAATCATATCAAAATAGTGGATTGTGGCTTCGTATATGCGATTATAACATATTGATATTAAAAATAGGTCATGATAAAATGTTAATGTTTTATTAAATGCAGAAGGGCGTTTATTTCTAATATGGAAGAATCTTTTGAAAATTATGAAGTTGAACAAAGTAAAAGAATAGTAAAGACGTTTAAATTGATTTCTTTAATTATATATATTATTGAAGGTGGCTTGATCGTTTTATTTCGCTTAAATATATGGACATCACAAAAACTGCTGATTTTACTATTGGTTTTATTGCCATGGATAAGATACATATATGCTCTTAGATTTTCGAATATTGCTTATTGGAATGAGTCATATAAGAGAAGAGATGATTATGATGAGAGAAAGACTAAAGAATGGCTGTCTACGCATATTTCTTTTTTTGATAGCGGCCTTTTTGTTCTTCAGGGATTGGTCTTTTTGTGCGTTTTTAATACGTTGCGTATATATGCGCAGGTGCATAAAGGGAATATAGTAGTAGATCTTTTATTCGTAGCAGTGTTTCTTGTTACCATGATAGTTGGCTTTGTTCGTGTTGGTCGTGGATCTGGAGACAGAGTGTTACAATTAATCTATTATGGTTTTATTATGCTCTTTGTTGTAGGACTGACGGTCGGAGCTATTTGTTATTCAGTTAGTACACCTGCGGCATATGAAAAGTGCTATTATGTTTCGAAAACGTGTTCCAGTTTAACAAAAGGCGGAAAAAGTTACTATATAGATGTCAGGCTTCAAGATGGTTCTGTATATAATAGCTATGTGCCAATAGATATGTATAGTAATGCACAGTACGCAGATTTGTATTTGTGCAGGGAGGAAAGTCCTTTTGGAATTGAATATTGGCATGTTTGCGTAGGAAAATAAAATCTAAGATTTAGAGCGCGTGGATGATTGATAATAATTTTTTTACATGATAAAATGTGAATAATTATTTACACAATTTTCAGGCCGGATGTGAAATCATATAGAATGTTTGGCAAACATATAGTGATGTATGGACGCAAAGTTGTAAATCTTTTAAAGTTATGAAAGATGGTTTGACTGCAAGATAGTAGAGCAATCTGCTGTTTTTGCAGTTTTTTTGTTGAATTAACAAAAAAGCGCTCTGCAGCGCGCGAAATGCTATTTGTTATGTAGAGGGAGTTATGTTTTCTGATAAGGCTAAGAAGTTAATTAAAATTTGTATTGGGACTATAAGTCTTTTGGCTGTACTTGGAGTTGCTGTTGCTCTTCTTATGTACAACGGATATATACAGGTTAATCATATAAGCAGAAGGAAATATCCTGTTGTCGGAGTTGATGTGTCATCGTATCAGGGAGATATCGATTGGAATGTGCTGGCTTCTCAGAATATTCAGTTTGCGTTTATAAAAGCAACGGAAGGATCGGGATTTGTCGATCAGTATTTTAAGACCAACTGGGAGAATGCAGCAGGCACGAATCTGCGCATTGGTGCATATCACTTTTTCAGCTTTGAATCTCCGGGAAAAAATCAGGCAAGTAACTTTATCGTTACTGTCGGAGATAAGGAAGGCATGCTTCCGCCTGTTATAGATGTTGAGTACTACGGAAGTTTTAGGTCTGCGGGCGATATAGATGAAAAGGGGATTGCAAAAGAGCTTCGCGACATGGTGGATGAACTTTTCGCCAACTACGGCGTAAAGCCGATAATATACGTAAGCAAGGAAAGCTATGAGACTATTGTAAAAGACGGTTTCAATGATTGTCCTTTGTGGTACCGAAGTGTCTATTCCAAGGTTCCGAAGGATGTGAATTGGACATTCTGGCAGTGTTCAAACAGGAAAAGACTTGATGGATACAACGGGGCTGAAACTTATATAGATCTTAATGTATTTAACGGAAGCAAAGATAGTTTTATGTCTTACTGACATAAGGTGTTGTTTTAAAAGCGGGCGGAGAGCGTTATATGTACAACGAGGAAGTAGAAAAGCGCATGCAGGAAAAGAAATTTGATTATCAGAAGCTTTTTCTGTACCTGTGGATCCTGGCAGTGCTCATAGGGTTTACGGCTCTTATGGTCAATAATTCAAATTATGAAGTTGTCATGATAGATGAGACGGGATTTCTTTTGCCCAATAGAATATTTGAGGGCATGGAGAGAATCGAAGGGGAAGGATTCTCGTTCAGTAAGTCCGGAGAATGCCTTGTCTTGGGAGTTGAGTCCGAGTGTAAGGGCATAGACGCGGCTATCCTTGAGCAGTTTAATATTGCTGAAGAAAAGCTGGAAAGAGCCAAGAATATTAAATATGCATATGAATTAAAAGATTTAGCGGGAATTGGAAACGGCGTTGTGCTTGACTACGGAAAAACGGGCAAACCCAGTTACGATAAGTTTTTTCTTAAGTACAGGGCGGATGACCGCGAGGAGATTTTTCTGTTATATAGGGGAAAAGAAAGGACGGCTCTTGGAATTGTCATAGCGCCTACCGGTGAGTTCTCTGATAAAGAAATAGAAGCGATGTATGGTTCCATCGGATAAAATAGGTGTTAATGACGGACAAATTTTGGGGAGAAAGTGAATGAGTGACAGGTTATGAAAAACAACCGTAAAGTTGATGAAGTAATTGAGATTGCAATGCCTACAGAGTATGAAGAGGAAAAGGTGTGGGCGAAGAAAAATGTAAATAAGTTTTTGGTGCTAAATCGTGTGACGCATATTCTTTCGATTATTTTACTTATCTCGCTGTATATGCAGACGCGAGGGATGATAGGGGAGTATATATTCGTTCCTATATTATGGGCGTTTTTTATTATTACCTGCATTTATTCGAAGCGCAGAAAGAAATTTATAAATGAACTGACATGTAAAGTACAAAAGGAGTGTAGTCCTGATGAAGGGCTGACACGTTATTGTTATTATCTGCAAAAGATCAGAAAGAAAAAGATAAATTTATCGGGGATATATTTTTATGTCGGCATGGCATTGGTTCGTTCGGGACAAAATAATGCTGCGGGCAAGATAATAAAGCTTATTGATCTTAACTGTAAGGGTAAAAACAGTGTTTTTTTCAGAGAATGTATTCGTTCCCTTGTGGCGGAATACTATATGGATGCGGAGAGTTTGCATGATTGTGCGACTACGGTTCAGAAGCTGAAAATCAGATTCAAAAAAGGAAGCATGGTTGAGAAAGAATATAACAGGCTGTTATTAAATGACAATTTTGCTTTTGGATTTGAAAACGGAAAGTATGAAGAGCTGCGCAAGGAGCTGACGGCTCGTTTTAATGAAGAAAAGATATTACTTGATAAAGTATCGATAGCTTATAAGATATATCTTTTGGCCAAGAAAACAGAAGATTCTGATAAAGCTGAAGAATGCAGACGATACATTTTGGAGAACGGCGGAACGACATGGTACAGGAAGGCTGTTGAAGACGGTTTTGCCAGAGAAATGAAAAAGTCTGATTTTCCGGACTATGGGGTGAGCGAGGAGAAGCTTAAAGCCTCGAGCAAGATAAATCCGAGAAGATTCGTAATTCTTGCAGTGTATTTTTTCCTGGCATATACGATTGCCGTTAAGCCTTTCATGATCGGATATAGTTTCAGGAAAGCTACCGACGATGAGATAGAGAACTTTGGCGGAGCTAAGATCTGCAGTATATACAGCCTTGTAGAGTATAAAAACTTTCCGAAGGCATACGGACAGCTTATGACTTTGTTCGGAGATGCGGATTCTGAGACTGAGGATCTTGAAAATCAGTATACATACTTTATATGTGCGACGAAGAAAAATGGCGAGAAACATATTATTATGGCATACAGCGGAGCGACGGGGCCTGCCATCTGCGGGACTGAAGATGATGAAAAGGCAGCTAAGGAGCTAGTAAAGCTGATTCGCAGGACTAAGCCGAAGGATTATGACTACGAAGGTTATTATATGGACGGTCCATGTAAGGAATATATGGGAGTTAAGCATGGCAGACCATATATGCGTGAAGAGGAGCTTAATCTTTCGAATGAAGAGTTTAATGAACTATGGGAGCGCATTTGCGGCGGAGAGAGTGACGGATAAGGAAGCTAATTGTAATTAGAGGTATGAATATTTTTAATGATGCATTATGGGGATAATGCATGTGGGGAGGAAAGAGTTTATGGGGAAGCTTAATTTGATTATTGAGATTATGGTTTTTGCGATTCCGATCGCGATTACGATTTTTAATTTGATCTGTATGCTTTTTATGTATAAGCAGGATGATATTGATATAGGGCGATTTACCGATCTGAGGAATTTGGTATGGGCAATAACACTGATTGTCGGAAGCATTGCTTCATATCTATGGCTTGATTTAACCGGGGTGAAGTTTTTTTATCGCTGGAATACACAGCTTTATGGTAACGATCTTCATCAACCGGTGTGGTCGGGGGCTCTTTTGACGCTTGCAGTTATAGCTACGCTGGGATTTATTGGGGCGCTTGTTCTAAAAAGCAGTAATGTAAACGGAGTTCCTCCGCTTATTACGGTTTTTTGTATTGCTTCAATGTATCTGGCGCTTACGATAATGGTGATCTTTGCTATTCAGCTGTCAAATGAATTTAATTATGTCTGGCCATGCTATATATTCCTTGCGAATGTTTTGATGATGTCGATCACTATAATCAGAATGAAGATTTCACAGTGGAACAGTGTTGAACAGCATTGCAGTGAAAATTACGGAAAAAATGCTTATATCAAGAAGTTAAACACAATCCTTTTAAAGTCTGAGAAATGGCCTGTTTATGCGCTATTGTTTATGATACCGATCTTGGGAATAATTGTTGCGGTGCTGGTACTTTTTGGACAGGAACCGACTGCAATCATAAAGGTGTGGACTGAGACTTCGGACTGGGCATTATCTCAGAGAATTGGGCCGCAGAATCTTCCAAGTGACGGACATTATCTGTGCACTGTGGCAGCAGGCGGACATAAGAGAATTGTAAAACCGCTCAGGATGGGTGAAAGACAAGGGCATGAGATTGTTGTGAATCGCCAGCTTATGATAGCTAACGCATTTGAGAATGTTCTTGAGGAAAAAACTCCGAGAATGCACAGGGCTATCAGAGATTTTTATGATAAGTACGGATTTCCCATTGCGAACTATATTAGGAATAATAAGATTGCCTGCGACATAACTTATTTTGTGATGAAACCTTTGGAGTGGATTTTTCTTGTGGTTCTGTATCTTGTTGATGTGAATCCCGAGAACAGGATCGCGGTGCAGTATATGCCAAGGAAACAGGCTCAATGATAAGTTATGCGGGTTTAGAGAAATGCTATGAAGATATTTAGAGATAATAAAGAAAAAACGGTCGTGATGATAGGTTTGGGTTCAGTTGCTGTTGCGGCGATGCCATTTATTATAATAGCCATTATTCTAAGCGGAAATCGCAAGGCTATTTATAAATCTCCGGAAGGAACAAACAGGATAACGGTCAAATATGATTTTATGAGCAGGCCGTCAGTGATATACAAAGGCGATACGATCTGGGAATACCAAGGCGCAGGCTTTATGGAAGATGTGTCTTTTGATATTGACTGGATTTCAGAGGATTCTTTTTATATAAGATATGAGGATGAAATGCATGATGGAAAGTTTGCGGAGGAGTTTGAGATAACTTTGCCGCAGGGGAAGTGATTGGAATTGGCAATCTGCAATTATGGGATATCTCTCGTAGAGAATTGAGAAGCTTGTCCAAATGTTGGGCAAATATCGAGGCATACAGATGATGGAGGTATAAGTGATATAAGTTATCTGTGACATTCGGGGGAATTATGCATAGGAACAAGTGAAGCCACAGATAAGAAGGGGATAATGAGTATCAGTTATCTGTGAATTTTGGAGACGTTACTCAAGAAGGCTCGAGAAAGTGTTTGGAAATACAGATAAGAAGAGAATGATTTGCATTATTTATCTGTGATTTCTGGACATATTATGCATAAGAAGTACTGAAAATCCAGATAAACAAAGGATAATTGGTATCAGTTATCTGTGTTTTCAGGACTTGCGTTGCATAGAATTGTGAAAAAACACAGATAAAAGTGGTATAAGTGATCTTGATTATCTGGAAATCGGTGATGGATTACATGGAAAGAGGTATATAAACACAGATAAGAGTGACATAAGAGCTAATGGTTATCTGTAAATTATATATTTGGTGTAAAGAGATAAGCATTGAAGCACAGATAAAGGCGACGTAGTTTGATGATCAATCTGTAGAAGCAAGTACATAAACGCAAAATAATACAGGTGCTTGCACGGATATAAGAAAACCATAATATCGCTTGGATAGGATGAATGAATAAAATAGAAGAAAAAACAGATAGAATAGATAGACAAAAAGAATATGAAGATGAAGATAGAGATGACGGGACTCCTTTTATGAGTTCTTTTCCGGGAGTGCTTGTAGCTATGGTTGCAGGAGCAATCTTTGAAACAGTATATCTGATTGTCGGTGATCTTGGGATTGGCTACTTGATAGAACATTTTGGTGGCGGTGAGTTGCTTGTATTGGGCTATGTAGCCATTGTGGCAATAATAGGTTTTTGTATTCTGACCGGATGTGATATAAGTGGCATTAGCTTTGTGGTAGCCGCTTTCTTGACTCATAAATTCTGGGAAATACATGACAGTGTTGTGTACTACAGGCTTCATGGTAAGTTTATGCCTATGGCGGATGATATGGGATATTGCTTTTTCTTGATGGCGCTTGGGAGCGTTTATATTATATGGATTCCGGCGATAATTATCGCTGTAATAATAAAAAGAAAAGATACTAGTGCTACTGTCACCAAATAAGTCGACTTTATTACTTGCCTAAATTGTTATTTGATGACAGCAACACTAGGAAGTGGAGAATTGATTAGATATGCTTCTTGGTACTGCGTTTACCTTGGTGAACTTTTTGGGGATGATCCGAAATAGCGACGAATATAAGGATTCAAGGCCTTTTGTTTGGATAGCAACGTTGATCGTGGGAAGGATATATGTGTTTTTGTGGCTGGCATATTTTAATGTTGGCATGGGTGATTGGAATGTTCAGCTATATAACGATGAGTTGCATGATTATATATGGTCCGGAGGATGGATCACAATAAAGGTAATATACATTATAGGACTTATTGGCGGGATTATACTATTTAAGAGAGATGTAAATAAAACTCCGCCTCTTGTGACGGTTCTTTGCATCGCATCTATGTATCTTGCACTGGGAGTTTTGGTGGTGCAATGTATACAGATGAACAAGAACGGAATAGCGGCGATGTGTTTTTTGTATGTGCTAAATATTTTTATGATGGCAATTACTTTGCTTAAAATAAAGATACAGGAATGGTACAGTGTCAAAGAACATAGTGTCGAAAACTATGGTAAAAATGCTTTTATTATTAAAATGAATAAATTCCTTATGAAGGCATGGGCTTGGCCAATTGTTGCGATTTTATTTATGATGCCTTTGCTGGGAATTATAATTGCAGTACTTGTTCTCTTCGGACAGGAGCCTGATGCAATCGTGAAGGCATGGACAGAGACTGCTGACTGGACCTTTTCGCAGAGAGTGGCACCACAGAATCTGTATTATGATGAACATTATCTGTGCACGGTGGCAGCAGGCGGACATAGGAAAATTGTAAAGCCGCTCAGGATGGGTGAAAGACATGGACATAAGGTTATAGTGAATCGCCAGCTTATGATAGCGAATGCGTTTGAAAATGTTCTTGAAGAAAAGACACCGAAGATGCATCGTGTTATAAGGGATTTTTACGATAAGTACGGATTCCCGATTGCAGATTATATAAGAACGAACAAGGTTGCTTGTGACATAACCTATATTGTCATGAAGCCGCTTGAGTGGCTGTTTCTCATAGTGTTATATCTTGTCGATGTAAATCCGGAGAACAGGATTGTAGTGCAGTATATGCTCAGGAGTACAGATAAACATTGATGAGAATTAGTTGATAATGTTGTTTCTATTTTTCTTAAGTGAGTAAAAAATGGAAGATGTAATTTCAAATATATATCAATTGCTGTTCTTTATAGGTATAGTGTTTGTTCCGGTGGCATGCTTTGGGAATTTTGAATATCTTTTTTTCGGATGTAAGAAAAAGAAGATAAGGAATATCATTTGGCTTTTAACTCCTATTGTAGGGCTGTTTGATACATTTAATTGTCTGTGGCTCTGCGAGGTGCAAGTTACCAAATTATGGAGCGAGCAGCTTTATAATAATCAGACACACCAACCTCTTTGGCTTGGCGGTATCGTGACTTTGGGTGTTATATTTGCTGTTGGAATAGCAGGTGCCGTTATTCTTGTAGCTACAGATGTAAATAAGGTTCCACCTCTTGTGACGGTTCTTTGTATTGCTGCAATGTATCTTACGCTTGCAATCTCATTGGCGTGGAGTGTTCAGGTAATAAGATCACTGGACGGAATGCTTATAATGCTTTGTCACATACTGCCCGGAAATCTCGTCATGATCGCAATCACAATTATCAAGGAAAAGATAAAGCAGTGGAACGGCGCCGAGCATCATGCGAATAATGAATTTGGAAAAAATACTTTTATCAAAAGATTGAATTTGATTCTTATGAAATCAGAAAAATGGCCAATTTATGCGGCTGTACTTATGTTACCTCTACTTGGCGTGATTGTTGCGATACTTGTTTTGTTCGGGCAGGAGCCTGATGCAGTCATCAAAGTATGGACGGAAACGTCGGACTGGACATTGTCGCAAAAGGTTGGACCGCAGAATATATATTATGATGAACATTATCTGTGCACGGTGGCAGCAGGCGGACATAGGAAAATTGTAAAGCCGCTCAGGATGGGCGAAAGACATGGACATAAGGTTATAGTGAACCGCCAGCTTATGATAGCGAATGCGTTTGAAAATGTTCTTGAAGAAAAGACACCGAAGATGCATCGTGTTATAAGGGATTTTTACGATAAGTACGGATTCCCGATTGCAGATTATATAAGAACGAACAAGGTTGCCTGTGACATGACTTATTTTGTCATGAAGCCGCTTGAATGGTTATTTCTCATAGTGCTGTATCTTGTTGATACAAATCCGGAAAACAGGATCGCAGTACAGTATATGCCAAGCAAAAATTAATAATAATCGAGATAAGCACTATATCGGTAGTTTTGGCAGGTATAGTGCTTATGTTATAATGAAGACCAAGAAGAAATAAATAGTAGGATGAAAACTAAAAGCATTTGACAGATTAAAGGAGCGGGATATGAACGAGACTTTGAAGGCACTTGAGAGCAGACGTAGCTGCAGGAGTTTTAAGCCGGATATGATCAAGAAGGAAGAGCTTGATGCTATTATTAAGGCGGGAACATATGCTGCAAACGGAATGGGGCAGCAGAGCCCGGTGATCATTGCGGTGACCAGCAAGGAACTTCGTGATTCTGTCTCTGAGGAGAATAGGAAGATTGGCGGATGGGGTGAGGGATTTGATCCTTTTTACGGAGCGCCGGTCATTTTGATCGTTCTTGCGGATAAGAGTATGCCTACGCATGTTTATGACGGATCGCTGGTCATGGGTAATATGATGAATGCGGCGGAGAGTCTTGGAGTTGCAAGCATCTGGATTCACAGGGCAAAAGAGGAGTTTGATTCCGATTTTGGTAAGAATCTTCTTAAGAAACTTGGAATCACCGGTGACTACGAGGGAATCGGACATTGTGCACTCGGATACGCCGCACAGCCGCCAAGGGAAGCTGCGCCGAGAAAAGAAGATTATGTTTATTTTGCTTAAGAATAGTTCCCGATACGTAAAATTTATAGACCGATAATTCAGCTAATCCTGATATTATCGGTCTATTTTTTTGCGAGGTAATTAAAAATATATGAAATTATTTCGTTTAACTCATTTAATTGTTGCGAATTATACAATAAGGCAGTAAAATATGTAGCAGACGTGTTAAAAAATTATCAGTAGGAAGTGGATTAATGCTTTTTATTAAGGTTTTGTGCGTAGCAGCACCTATAATGGTCGTTCTTTATTTACTTATGATCATGCCGAGGGTAGTGCATAAACCTGAAAGATTACCTCATGTAGGTGTGCGATATGCGCACCGCGGACTTCATGACAACACATCCGATGCACCTGAGAATACAATGGCGGCTTTTAAGAAAGCGGTGGATGCAGGATACGGAATAGAGTGTGATGTCCAGCTTACCAAGGATGGGATTCCGGTTATTTTTCACGATTTTACACTTGCCAGAGTGGCGAGATATGCTGAGGGGGATATCCCTGCAGATGCAGTGAAGAATAGTGACGGGACATTCGGAGTTAAGGGTAAGGTAATTGACTATACATATGAAGAGCTTCAAAGGTTTCATATTCTTGATTCTGTTGAAAAAATCCCCAAATTCGAAGATTTTTTGGCGCTTGTAAACGGCAAAGTTCCTCTTATCGTGGAACTTAAGATTGAATTTAAAAACTGTTCGGTTTGTTCGAAAGCAGATGCACTTCTTTCATCATATAAGGGAGTTTATTGCATTGAGTCCTTCAATCCGCTTGGAATCCTGTGGTATAGGATGCACAGGCCGCAGATAATGCGAGGACAGCTCTCTGATGAGTTTCATAAGGAGTCGCCTTCAGAATTTAACAGTTTTCTTTATTTTGCGCTTACAAATCTTATGCTGAATTTTTTGACCAGACCTGATTTTATAGCATACAATCACAAGTATCCGGGTAACCTGTCTTTATGGCTATGCAGGCACCTGTACAAAAATGTTACCGCGGCCTGGACCCTTAAGAGCGAAGACGATCTTAAGAGAGCAGAGCGGAATTTTGATATTTATATATTTGACAGTTTTGTTCCGCAGAACGGACCAAAAGTGTGATATTAGAGGTTTTTGGGATAATTATCCGCATTTATATACACGGTAAGTGTTTTCAGCGGTAGTTATAAATAATAAGAAATACATGAAAGGTACCGGTTTTTTATTATCCGGTAAGAAAGGTAAGACAAAAATGGCGAACAAGTGGGTTTATATGTTCAACGAAGGTAACATGACAATGCGTAACCTTCTCGGTGGTAAGGGTGCAAACCTTGCTGAGATGACAAGTATTGGCCTTCCTGTACCTCAGGGATTCACAATCACAACAGAGGCATGTACACAGTACTATGAGGATGGTCGTAAGATTAACGACGAGATCATGGCTCAGGCTATGGACGGCGTTAAAAAGATGGAAGAGATCAATGGTAAGAAATTCGGAGACCTTCAGAATCCTCTTCTTGTTTCTGTTCGTTCAGGAGCTCGTGCTTCTATGCCCGGTATGATGGATACAATCCTCAACCTCGGTCTTAACGATGAAGTAGTTGCAGCAATGATCAAGGGAAATCCCGATCCTGCATTCGAGCGTTTCGTATATGATTCATATCGTCGTTTCATCCAGATGTTCTCTGACGTAGTTATGGAGGTTGGTAAGAAGTACTTCGAGCAGCTTATCGACCAGATGAAAGAGAAGAAGGGTGTTAAGTTCGACGTTGACCTTACAGCAGCTGACCTTAAGGAGCTTGCAGAGCAGTTCAAGGCTGAGTACAAGAATCAGCTTGGCAAGGACTTCCCTTCAGATCCTGTAGAGCAGCTTAAGCTTGCTATCGAGGCTGTATTCCGTTCATGGGATAACCCTCGTGCTAACGTATATCGTCGTGATAACGATATCCCTTACTCTTGGGGAACAGCTGTTAACGTAATGCCTATGGTATTCGGTAACCTTAACAATGAGTCAGGTACAGGTGTTGCATTCACTCGTGACCCTGCTACTGGTGAGAATAAGCTTATGGGTGAGTTCCTTATCAATGCACAGGGTGAGGACGTAGTTGCAGGTGTTCGTACACCTATGCCTATCGCTCAGATGGAGAAGGAGTTCCCTGAGGCATACGCTGAGTTCATCAAAGTATGTGATACTCTTGAGAACCACTACCATGACATGCAGGATATGGAGTTCACTGTTGAGAACAAGAAGCTCTATATGCTCCAGTGCCGTAACGGTAAGAGAACAGCTCCTGCTGCTCTTAAGATTGCTTGCGACCTCGTTGATGAGGGACACAAGACTCCTGAAGAAGCAGTTTCTATGATCGATCCTCGTAACCTTGATACACTTCTTCACCCTCAGTTCGATACTGCTGCTCTTAAGGCTGCAACACCTATCGGAAAAGGTCTTGGTGCATCTCCCGGAGCTGCTTGCGGTAAGGTTGTATTCACAGCTGATGACGCAGTAGAATGGGCTGCAAGAGGCGAGAAGGTTGTTCTTGTTCGTCTTGAGACATCACCTGAAGATATTACAGGTATGAAGGCTGCTCAGGGTATCCTTACAGTTCGTGGTGGTATGACATCACACGCTGCCGTAGTTGCTCGTGGAATGGGTGAGTGCTGCGTATCAGGTTGCGGTGACATCAACATGGACGAAGAAAACAAGAAGTTCACACTTGGTGGAAAGACATTCACAGAGGGAGACTTCATTTCAATTGATGGTACAACAGGTAACATCTATGAAGGACAGATCGCTACTGTAGACGCTCAGATTGCAGGCGAGTTTGGACGTATCATGGCTTGGGCTGATCAGTTCAGAAAGCTTAAGGTTCGTACAAACGCTGATACTCCTGCTGATGCTAAGAAGGCTAGAGAGCTCGGTGCTGAAGGTATCGGTCTTTGCCGTACAGAGCACATGTTCTTCGAGGAAGACAGAATTGCTGCATTCCGTGAGATGATCTGCTCAGATACAGTTGAAGAGAGAGAAGCTGCACTTGATAAGATTCTTCCTTATCAGCAGAATGACTTCAAGGCTCTTTACGAGGCACTTGAAGGAAATCCTGTTACAATCAGATTCCTTGATCCCCCGCTTCACGAGTTCGTTCCTACAACAGAGGACGAGATCAAGAAGCTTGCAGATGCTAAGGGCAAGAGCGTAGAAGATATCAAGGCTATCATCAATTCTCTTCACGAGTTCAACCCTATGATGGGACACAGAGGATGCCGTCTTGCAGTTACATATCCTGAAATTGCTAAGATGCAGACTAAGGCTGTTATCCGTGCTGCTCTTGAAGTTCAGAAGGCACACGCTGACTGGAATGTTAAGCCTGAGATCATGATTCCTCTTGTTTGCGAAGTAAAAGAGCTTAAGAACGTTAAGAAGGTAGTAGTAGAGACAGCTGACGCTGAGATCGCTGCTGCAGGCGCTAAGCTTGAGTACGAAGTTGGTACAATGATCGAGATCCCCAGAGCTGCTCTTACAGCTGATGAGATCGCTAAGGAAGCTGACTTCTTCTGCTTCGGTACAAACGACCTTACACAGATGACATTCGGATTCTCTCGTGATGATGCTGGTAAGTTCCTTGATGCTTACTATGATGCAAAGATCTTCGAGAACGATCCTTTCGCTAAGCTTGACCAGACAGGTGTTGGTAAGCTTATGGAGATGTCACTTAAGCTTGGTAAGCCCGTTAATCCTAGTCTCCACGTTGGTATCTGTGGTGAGCACGGTGGTGATCCTTCATCAGTTGAGTTCTGCCACAAGATCGGTCTTGACTATGTATCATGCTCACCTTTCCGTGTACCTGTTGCAAGACTTGCTGCTGCACAGGCTGCAATCGCTGAGAAGAGCGCATGCTGCGGTTCAAAGACTATCGTAGATGACGAGACAAAGGAAAAGCTTAAGGAAGCTGCTGAGAAAGCTACAGTTATCGCTAAGGAACTTGCTGAGACATCAGCTGAGGTTGCTAAGGCTGGACTTGCAGGACTTAAGGCTGGACTTGAGGAAGCTAAGAAAGTTTACAATAGCTCAAAGAAGAACTAATAGCTTATACAATAGAGGCTGTCGCACCGGTTTGATCTGGTGTGGCAGCCTTTCTTTACGCCCGGCCACAAAGGTATATGTTCGGAGATGCGCTGTGTACGTCTGCGGCGTGATTTCCATAAATTCAAAAACAGATAAATGCCTCATTTCATGTTATTCAGAACAATCGGCATTTATCTGTTTTAGAATTTTGGAAATCATCGTCCTCGTCCGAATACAGCGCATCCCCGAACATATACCTTTGTGGCCGGGCTGTCTATGAAATGGCGGTAGACGCAAGAATACGAGCTTCGAGAAGATGTGTTTAGGGAATAAATTTTTTTACTGTATTTATTTAGATGGCTTTTTCTTTATTGCGGATTTCGTAGAAATATACAACAAAGAGTATTAGATCGGCGAGGATCCAGGCGCTGACTTCGCCGTAGAAGATGCCGGTGTAGCCTATGATTTTTGTCATGACTGTTGCGCATAGAACTCTCATTAATAGTTGTCCTGCGCTGGATATCATGGGGACAAGGGTGTCTCCGATGCCTTGTAATGCGGCTCTTATGATGTAGAGGGTGTAGAGAAGCGGGTAGAAGAGGCTGATTATAAGGAGATATTGGCGGCCGTATGAAAAGGTCATGGGGGAGGTTTTGTCTGCTTCGACGAATAATTTCATGGAACTTTCGCCGAAGAATATCATGATGAAGGAGCAGATTAGTGCTGTCACTATACCGAGTAAGAGTGCGGATTTTACGCCTGAATGGATTCGACCTATCTTTTTGGCTCCGTAGTTTTGGGAGACGTATGCAACTATAGCCATTCCGTATGATGAAGCGGCTATTTCGAGAAGGGCGTATATTTTTCCGCCAATTATATAACCTGATAGGAAATCTATTCCGAACATGTTTACGTTTCGGATTACTATAAGACCTCCTATTGCGGTGATGATGCTTTGAATGGCCATTGGAAGGCCGGTGCTTATAAGTTTGTGGAATATATGCTTTTCTTTGTAAGAGTTTTTGCCAATTTTTTCTTTTATAGATTTAATCTTGAGAACATGATAGCCGCATATGATCATGACAAGGCATTCGGAGAGGATTGTTCCCAGTGCGGCTCCGGCAACGCCTAAGTGCATTATGCATATGAAAAGAAGGTCGAGAACGATGTTGCAGAGTGATGATATTGTCATTGCCAATAAAGGAATATGGCTGTTTCCGCGGCTTCTAAGAGTTGCGGCGAAGAACTGATAAAAGATAAGAAAAGGAATTCCTGTGAATATGACGGCGGCATATGTATATGCGTAGTCAAATGCCTCGGGCAGTGTGCCTATCAAATTCAGAAAAGGTCTTAAACATATGAGAAGTATCGGGATGAGTAAAATGGAAATAATGATGCATATGGTTTGAGCCTTTTTGTAGTAATAATAAAAAGCCTGTTCATTCTTTTCGCCGTACTTATTGCCCAAAAGCACTGAGAATCCCTGAATCAGTCCGATCAATGAAGCGGTTACGAGAAAGATGAGCCAATCGGTGCCTCCGATTGAGGTTATTCCAAGAGCACCTATTTTCTTGCCTATGATAATGCTGTCAACGACAGTATATAGCTGCTGGAATATATTTCCCAATATCATGGATGAAGAAAAAGAAAGAATGAGTTTGAAGGGATTGCCTGTTGTCATGTCCTGATCTTTTGCCATTGAGTCTGATTTTCTCCCTGTTTTTATTTTGAGTAGATTTGAAATAGATTATCAAATAAAAAGTAGGAGACGAGTATCTGTATATCGTTTCCTACTTTCTGATTTGCTTATTTATAGTATACCACAATTTGCTAGCCGATCATTCTAATGTTGTTGCTTTTAACAGCTCGGCATCATATTCATCGTCAAGGCCTGATGCATCGTAAAGTGAAATGTAGTTATCTTTGATAAGGCATAATATTCTTCTGTTTAACTTGGCACCGTTGAATGTTCCTGAAATCTTAAGTGAAGGATGTTCTTCGCCTAAGAAAGTGACTTTTTCAACTTCTGCAGTTACACCGGTTAAACCTTGGCCTTCAAAATCTTTTACAACTGTTTCTTTTTCGGCTTCGAGAATGGCTTCTTCAGTATTTGCAGAGCCGATTTTTTTGAGTGTTACGGTAACGTTTCTACCTTTGGTATTGTCGATTGCATATGCAGCTGTTATGGACGCGCCGTCATCAAGAGCTTTTTTTGCGGCTTTATTGTTTTTAAAAATATCTATGTCACCAATTGAGATGTTTAGAGACTTGATTTCTTCTTCGGTTGCGAAGCGGTATCCGTCGCTAAGAGTGAACTTGATGTTATAAACCTTGTTCTCATAAGTGTTTCCGCTTATTGAACCGGCAACTGGATCGCTCGTATCCGGAGTTTCGTCTTCTTCAGATGCGCCTTCTGAAGCTTCGCTGCTTGATCCTTCAAAAGCTCCATCATCGGGAATTGATTCAAATATGTTTGAGTCTTCCGAATTGCCTTCAGAATTATTTTTACCTGCCGAACAAGCGGTAGAACTTGCTGTTAGCGCAAGGGCCAACATTATTATTATAAATTTCTTTTTCATAAAACTTTCTCCCAAAAAATCTATTTTTCAAACAAAAGCAAGTTAATTTTAGCATATGAATTCATGAAATACTACTATAAAATTAACAAAAACATCTCTTGAGGGGTAAATGTAATAATGATAAAATTATAATAAGATATAGAGAAACAGTTGCTTGTAAATAATCTAAAATATCGGACCGATTGGGAGAAGTGACATCTATGGATGCTCAGGAACTTGGATTAGGACTTGATCTTGAAAATGAAACGATGTCTTACTCCGGTCTCTCTTCACTTAACAAGAACGCACTGGAGAGAGAACTAGAGATGTGCAAGAAACTGGGAGCTGATGCTGAAAAGCTGAGGGCTCTTAATTTTAATGCGCTTCAGCTTTCGGAGATACGAAAAGGTATCATTGACAAAGTTGATGTTGCAAAATATATGGATCCCAGAAAATCATGGACTGAGATGGAAGAGCTTAGACTCGAAATGACTCAGAACATTGATATGAGTTCTTACAGAAAACAGGGATTTGATGTCCAGCAGCTTGCTCAGATACGAAAGGGTATCGCTGCCGGAATTGATGTGTCTGTTTATGCCAAGAAGGAATACTTCGCCGATCAGATGAGAGAATTGCGAATAGGTCTGAGCAGAGGAGAAGGTGTTCCAATCATATTCTTTCAGGACCCTGCGTTCGACAGCCTTCAGATGCGTGAGATCAGAAAAGGGCTGGAAGAGGGTATCGATATTTCCAATTATGCTTCCGTTGATATTCCTTATATGAAGATGAGAGCGATAAGAAAAAGTGCAGAGGATGGACTTTTCTTTAGTGATGCTCATATAAGGAATTTTAATGCAAGTATTCTTGAACAAATGCATGCGGCATATAATGACAAGGTCGATATTCTTCCCTATATAAAAGAAAAGTATGATGCAGAGCAGATAGAACAGATAAGACTCTGTCTTAAGGAAAAAATCAATATTGATAAATATATCAACCCTGAAATGAGAAGTGATGCGATAAAGGAAATAAGAATTGGTCTTGAAAATGGTGTTGAAGTAGGACGATATGCAGATGCGTCTTATGGGTGGCAACAGATGTATGAGATGCGCTTAGGTCTGGAACATCAGATTGATATAACACCTTATTGCAATCCGCTTTATCAGGCAGATCAGATGAAAGAGCTAAGGCTTGGTATAGAAGAGGGACTTGATATCAGTGCGTACTCCTCAATGATGTATACCGCCCGCGACATGCGTCGTATAAGAGAACGCATAATGGGTGAAGGTTACGGCTTTGTCGATCGCGATACACATGACAATGAAGCTTTAGACAGAACTGAGGGTGTCCCTAATGAGACAGTGCTTCTTAATTATATGCTTGAGAACAGAGATGAGTTTCTATCTTTTACTTCCGATGAGATGATCTGCTGGATTCAGCTTCCTACAAGAAATGACGGAGCGGCATATACAGAGGAGCTTATAATGAGCTTTTTGGTCCAGTGCAGGATAATGGCCGGGATTGACAAAGAAGCTATCGGAAAGATGCTGAGCAAGCTTAACCCGAACGAAAAATATGTCATTGCTGCAGGCAAAGCTCCGGTTGACGGGGTTGACGGTTATTATGAGTTTTTGATAGATCTCGAGCAGGAACAAGAGCCGACAATCCTAAGCGATGGAACGGCCGATCTTTCTAATATAGAGGCGATCAAACAGGTTAAAGCCGGCGATAAGATTGCAATTTATCACAAGGCAAAAAAAGGAGAAGACGGTTATAACGTATACGGAGAAGCACTAAGAGCCAAAAACGGAAAAGAGATTCCTATCCTTAAGGGTGATGGATTCATGATACTAAATGACAGAGTTACTTATGTTGCTAAATATTCGGGTGCCATAAGTATGGTGGATGGTGTGATCAATATCGAGAAGATAATGATCGTTCCTGAGGTTAAGATAACGGACAAGAAGATTGTCTATGACGGAGTTGTTTATGTGACCGGCGATGTGCATTCCGGTAGTGGTATAGATGCATCGGGGGATGTTATCATAGGCGGACATATGGAAAGCTCTGAAATAGTTAGCGGAAGAAATGTTATCATTAAAGGGGGTGCGACATGTCCTATAAGAGGCTCGATAAAAGCTAAAGGAGATGTCTCAGCGAAATTCTTTGAGGGTGTGATAATACATGGAAAGAACATTTCCGCTAACTATTTCATAAATTGTAATGTTGTTGCCACAGGGTTGATAAAGACATACGGAAGAGTAGGTACTATATACGGCGGAAGCTGTCAGAGTCTTTTTGGCATAGAGACCGCATCTGTCGGAAATAAAGCAGGTGCCAAGACGATTGTCACACTTGGAGTCAACAATACCATTCTTACAGAGCTTAGTAATATAAATAAATCTATAAGCAGAGAGGAAGAAGAATTAAACAGTCTGAAGGTTCAGAGAGACAGGCTGGCTGAAGATGCTTCAACCGACAGACAGATAATGCAGTGGAAGATAAAAGTCAATGCGGCTATCGGAATGAAAGAGGGCAAGATAAAAGACCTTATTGAGAAAAAAAATAAGGTGCAGGCCGAGATTGACAAGGGAAGTGAAGCAAGAGCAACGATAACAGAAGTTGCCTATTCGGGAACTGTTTTTGTTATAGACGGAATGGCGCTAAAAATCGAACAAGATCGCAAAACATATGACAAACTGACCATTAAGGCAAGTGCTGACAGAGAGAGTATTGAAGTTATATAGAAAGTAATAATGAATTATAAAAAGAGCTTTTATTATGCTTAAGACACCAAGTTAAGCAAAGTCAGAGCTCTTTTTTTGCATTGCATTATCAAAGCGGATTTTCTATAATTATATGTATATTTTCGGGGAAGGTATACGACATGAAAGATGTACTTAATGAACTTTTAATGGAAGACAAAACGTTCTTGAGGATCCCTTTTGGAGACGGAACCATAGATATTTTCAAATCCGTTGTGATAACGTGGGGAGTTACGGTTTTCTTGCTGATCCTTATGTTGTTTCTGACAAGAGATTTCAGGGTGCATAACATTTCTAAGCGGCAGGCCGCTGTTGAGAGTTTTGTAATCTGGATCAGAAATATGACCGGTGGTATGCTTGGAGAAGAGGCGATAAAGTATGCTGATTATATGGCTACAGTGCTTATTTTCATAACTTTTTCAAATATGGTCGGTCTGTTCGGATTTACACCGGCAACAATGGACCTTAATGTCACTATTGCACTTGCGGTTATGAGCATTATTCTCGTTGAAGCGGCAGGGTTCAGGAAAAAGGGAGTAAAGAACTGGTTTAAAGGTTTTGCACAGCCTATGGCAGTAATAGCGCCGATGAATGTTCTGGAAATTGTGATCAAACCATTGTCTCTTTGCATGAGACTTTTTGGTAACGTTCTCGGGGCTACAGTTATTATGGAGCTTATAAAATGTGTTTTGCCGTTTATATTACCGGCATTGTTCAGTGTGTATTTTGACATATTTGACGGAGCAATCCAGGCATATGTCTTTGTCTTTTTGACGTCATTATACATAAAAGAAGCCGTAGAATAATACGGCACAAGGAGGAAAAAAATGGATTTAACAGCAATTGGAGCAGCTATCGCTGCATTTACAGGATTAGGAGCAGGTTTGGGAATCGGTATCGCTACAGCAAAAGCTACTGATGCGGTTGCAAGACAGCCCGAAGCGGACGGAAAGATACTTAAACTTCTTGTTTTGGGATGCGCGCTTGCGGAAGCTACAGCTATTTATGGCTTTGTAGTTGCAATCATGATTATTCTTTTAAAATAATTTTCAGGCAAAAAAAGGGGTTATAACGTGTTAACTATTAGTGTGACAAACATCGTTTGTATTATAATTAATCTTTTGATCATCTATTTTCTGACAAAGAAATTTCTTTTCGGCAGAGTAGATGCTATTCTCGCACAGAGAAGAGAAGAAGTTGAAAGTGCCACAAAACAGGCTGAGGCAGCCAAGCAGGAGGCACTTGATGCAAAAAAAGATTACGAGGACAAGATCGCTCATGTCGATGAGGAGAAGGAGCAGATCCTTGCTGATATAAAGAAGCAGGGATATGCGGAATATGAGCGCATTGTCGGTGATGCCAGGAAAAAAGGCGATCAGATCATTGTTGAAGCTAAGCACAATGCGGAAGTTGAGAATGAGCGTGCCAAAGAGGTTTATGCTGCCCAGCTTACCGATATGGTTATTGATGCGGCATCGAAGATTGCTGCAACAAAGCACAGTGCTGCCGATGACAAAGAGTTATATGACAAATTTATAAACGAAGCCGGAGCAAATAATGAGTGAAATTTTAAAAGCTAAACTGCGCTATGCGGGCATTGCTCCCAGTGAGGATCAGATTTCCAAGATTAAAGGGATTCTCCTTAAGAAGTTTGAGGTTTCCGAAATAGACCTTGAACTTGTGCAGGATACCTCAATCGGCGGAGGTTTTATCGTATCATGCAAGAACTATGAATACGACTGGTCCGATGCGGGAAGAGCAAGGCAGCTTCGAGCAGAATTAAATAATCTGAGCAGGAAGACCGGAGACAGTGAAACAGGCAAGATAATAAGCATGCTCAGCAGTAAAGTTGAGAACTTTGATCTTGCAATAGGCGACAGAGAAGTCGGAACGGTAACCTGGGTCGGTGACGGAATCGCAAATATCGATGGTATCGAGCATGCTTTTTATGGCGAGATTATCGAGTTCGAGGGTGGCACCAAGGGAATGGCTCAGGATATAAGGGAAGACCATATAGGTTGTATCCTTTTTGGAAACGATACGGGAATAAGACAGGGGACCAGAGCTGTCAGAACGTATAAAGAAGCCGGAATACCTGTAGGTGAGGCATTTATTGGAAGAGTAATAGATGCTCTCGGAAATCCTGTCGATGGACTCGGAGATATTAAGGAATCAGGGTACAGGCCTGTTGAGCAGCCTGCTCCCGGTATTGTTGACAGACAGTCTGTAAATGAACCGATGGAAACAGGAATTTTGTCCATTGATACTATGTTCCCCATAGGGCGCGGACAGAGAGAACTTATCATTGGTGACAGACAGACCGGAAAGACATCTATTGCCCTTGATACCATCATTAACCAGAAGGGCAAAAACGTAATATGTATCTATGTTGCGATCGGTCAGAAAGCTTCTACCGTCGCAAAGATCATACAGACACTTAAGAAAACGGGAGCTATGGACTACTCAATAGTTGTAAGTTCAACTGCTTCGGACATGGCACCGCTTCAGTATATTGCGCCTTATTCGGGAACTGCAATGGCTGAGTATTTCATGCATCAGGGAAAAGACTGTCTTATTGTTTATGACGATCTTTCCAAGCATGCGGTGGCATACAGAGCGCTCTCGCTTCTTCTTGAGAGATCACCGGGAAGAGAAGCTTATCCCGGAGATGTTTTTTATTTGCATTCAAGACTGCTTGAGAGATCAAGTAAGCTTTCATCTGAGCTTGGCGGAGGTTCAATTACGGCACTTCCCATTATTGAGACACAGGCGGGTGATGTATCGGCATATATTCCCACCAATGTTATTTCTATCACGGACGGACAGATCTTCCTTGAGAGCGATCTGTTCTTTGAAGGAATGAGACCTGCGGTAAACGTCGGACTTTCCGTATCCCGAGTGGGAAGTTCTGCTCAGACCAAGGCTATGAAGAAAGCAGCGGGAAGTATAAGAGTAGATCTTGCACAGTACAGAGAAATGGCTGTGTTTACTCAGTTTAGTTCGGATCTTGACGAGACGACAAAGAAACAGCTTGCACACGGTAACGTGCTTATGGAGCTGCTCAAGCAGCCTCTTGAGCATCCTCTTGCCATGCACGAGCAGGTAATTATCCTTGTTGCCGTCGGTGCGGGCAGACTCGATTTGATTCCTGTAAAGAAAGTCAGGGAGTATAAAGAGAAACTTCTTGCGTATTTTGATACGGAACAGGGCGATATCTGCGAAGAACTTATTAAGAGCGGAGATATGTCCGAACAGTTAAAGAAGAGAATTCTCGACGCCGTTGATGAGTTTAACGACAGCGAGAACAAGAGACTTAAGGAAGAATTGGAAAGTGGCAACCATTAAAGAAATCAGGGATCGTATAAACAGCGTAAACGATACCAGAAAAATTACAAATGCGATGTATCTGATCTCTTCTACAAAGCTTCGAAGAGCGAAGAAGATGCTCACTGATACCGAGCCTTTCTTTTTTGCAACTCAGGCGATGATCTCGCGACTTGTAAGACATTTGCCTGAAGGAGTTGACAACATCTTTTTGGAGACAAGGCTCGATATTCCTGAGGATGAGAGAAGAAGAGGCTACATAATCTTCACTGACGACAAGGGACTTGCGGGTTCATATAATCACAATGTCATTAAACTTGCTGAAGAGAAGATAGAGGGTGACAAAGGAGATTGGAAACTCTTTGTCATAGGAGAAGTCGGCCGTTTTCATTTCATTTCCAAGAATGTCGACATTGAAGAATCATTTATGTTTACGTCTCAGAATCCGACTCTTCACAGAGCAAGGAAGATAGCGGCTGAAATTCTTGATTATTATTACTCAAGAAAACTGGATGAGTTCTATATCATCTATACAACCGTTCAGGGTGCTAAGATCGAGACGAGATATGAAAAGCTTCTTCCTCTTGAGATTATTACGGATATCAAAAGAGAGACGCCGGTAGCGGGAACCATGCTGGAAGAATTCCTTATGGAGCCCAGCCCTTCGGCGATTCTTGATAATATAGTGCCGAATTATGTTACGGGATTTATCTACGGTGCTTTGGTAGAAGCATTTTGCAGCGTTCAAAGTGCCAGAATGATGGCGATGGATTCGGCAAACAAAAATGCCGAGAAGATGATCGCCGAACTTCAAAGGACCTATAACAGACAGAGGCAGGCAATGATAACTCAGGAAATAACCGAAGTTGTCAGCGGAGCTAAGGCTCTTAAGAATGCCAAGCTTGCCAAAGAGAGAAAAGATAAGCAGAAAACGAGGAATTACAGTTGAAAAACGGTAAGATTTTACAGGTCATGGGACCTGTTGTAGACGTACAATTTGAGGACAACGATCTTCCTTATATCAGTGATGCGCTTTATGTTATCGTTGAAGAGCAAAAGCGTGTCATGGAAGTTGCCCAGCACATCGGTGACAATGTTGCAAGATGTATTATGTTATCACCAAGTGAGGGACTTAGTAAGGATATGGAAGTTTATCTTACGGGAGGACCTATAAGTGTTCCTGTCGGAGATGAAGTTCTGGGAAGACTTTTTAATGTTCTTGGTGACTCTATTGATAATAAAGGTGAAGTCAAGACTTTAGAGAAATGGAATATTCACAGAGAACCGCCAAGGCTCGTTGATCAGAGCCCTGTTGTCGAGATTCTTGAGACGGGAATAAAAGTTATCGATCTTCTTGCGCCATATGCAAAAGGTGGTAAGATCGGTCTTTTTGGTGGTGCCGGTGTTGGTAAGACTGTCCTTATTCAGGAACTTATCCAGAATATCGCGACGGAGCACGGCGGATATTCAATATTTACGGGAGTTGGCGAAAGATCACGTGAAGGTAATGACCTTTGGAGTGAAATGAACGAGTCGGGCGTTATAAATAAGACAGCGCTTGTCTTCGGACAGATGAACGAGCCACCCGGAGCAAGAATGCGTGTTGCGGAGACCGGACTTACAATGGCTGAGTACTTCAGAGATGTTAAGCATCAGGACGTGCTTCTTTTCATAGATAACATATTCAGATTCGTTCAGGCAGGCTCCGAGGTTTCTTCACTTCTTGGAAGAATGCCTTCAGCGGTAGGTTATCAGCCTACTCTTGCTACGGATCTTGGTATGCTTCAGGAGAGAATCACATCAACAAGACTTGGATCGGTTACATCCGTTCAGGCGGTATATGTTCCGGCGGACGATCTGACTGACCCTGCTCCTGCAACGACTTTTGCGCATCTTGACGCAACTACGGTTCTTTCACGTAAGATAGTTGAACAGGGAATTTATCCCGCTGTTGATCCTCTTGAGTCTTCAAGCAGAATCCTTGAAGAGGATATTGTCGGCAAAGAGCATTACGAGACCGCAATTAAAGTTCAGGAGATTCTCCAGAAGTACAAAGAGCTCCAGGATATCATCGCTATCCTTGGAATGGAAGAACTCAGTGATGAAGATAAGATAACTGTTTACAGAGCCAGAAAGATACAGAGATTTTTGTCTCAGCCTTTCCATGTTGCTGAGCAGTTTACAGGTATAGAAGGAAAGTTTGTACCTCTTGCCGATACTATTAAAGGCTTTAAGGCTATTATTGACGGTGAGATGGATGAGTACCCGGAAGCAGCTTTCTTCAATGTCGGAACTATTGAGGAAGTTGTCGAGAAGGCGAAGCAGATCGAGGCATAAAATATGAATGGTAATAAGGTGATGACCTTTGGATTAAGGGTAATTTCCGTCAACGGAATATTTTATGACGACAGGGCAGAGGAAATCATTTTACCATGTGCGGACGGTGAACTCGCAGTTCTTGCCAATCATGAAGAAATGATACTTGCGTTATCGGATGGTGTTATCAAGATTAAAAAGCCCGGTGGGGAGTGGCTTTATGGAGTAGTAAGTCTTGGTTCTGTTCAGGTTGCAAATAACAGATGCATTGTACTTGTTAATACCGTGGAGAAACCTGAAGATATCGATAAACAAAGAGCTAGGGAGGCTTATGAATTTGCGATGGAGCACCTGCAGCAGAAGCAGTCCATCAAAGAATTCAAGAAATCACAGGCCGGTCTTGCGAGAGCGCTTACAAGACTTAAGGCCGCATCAAAATACAGTGATTGATTATGGAGAAAGTTTTGGAAAAGAAGAGAAAATTCGAAATTGCAAAGATTGTTTTTAGTATATCTTTTTTTATGGTATTTACTGCTTTGACGGGGTGTGGCAAGGAAGAGGACAGCGCTCTTTCGGCTTATAAGGTGAGCATGTCGGAGTTTTATGATAAGCTTGCCGAGTATGACAATTCTATAAACAGCATCAATCCCGATTCGGATTCTGCAAAAGAAGAGCTTTTGGGCTATCTTGATCAGATGAATGATACTTACAAGGCTATGGGTGATCTTAAGGTTCCGAATGAGTTTTCGGGCATTGCGGATCTTGCGACCGAGGCCAAAGATTATATGCAGAAGGCAAACGATTGCTATCATAAGGCATATGACGGTGAGTTTGATGAAGAGAGTTTGTCTCTTGCAAGTCAGTATTATGAGAGAGCAAATAAAAGAGCATTTATCATGCTGCAGGTTCTTCACGGAGAAAATCCTTCAGATGACAGTGTTTCTGTAACAACGGAAGATGCTTATCAATTTGCGACCATAGATGATGATGAAGGAGCGGAAGAGTCAGAAGAAACAGAAGAAATGATAGAGATGGAAAGCACTGAGTAATATCAGTGCTTCTTTTCTGACAAAAGAAAAAATATGAAAGAGAATAAATTTCTACATCTTGTTAGTTTTATAGCATGTATGCTTGTTATCGTTATACATACAAGATTTCCCGGAAATTTCGGAGTTGTTATGGAGGCTGTCAGCAGAATTGCTGTGCCTTATTTCTTTGCTCTTTCCGGAAGGTTTCTTTTAAGAGACGGCGATGACGATACGGGCAAAATTCGTCTCAAATGCGGAAAATATCTTATAAAGATACTGAAGATCACAGGAATCGTGTACGCTGTCTATTTTGTTTTTTCACTGGCAGTGCATATCTATTTGGGAGATGCAATCGGTGAGTGGCTTGTTTCAAAGTATTCGCCCCGGGAGGCACTTTGGTTTTTCTTATTTAACTCGGGCACATTTGTATATGATTCTGCTTTTGTATTCGATCATATGTGGTTTCTTTTTGCGCTTATTTACTCGGTTGGACTGATATATATTTTCGCCGGCGTTCTCAGAAAGTGGTACAAAGTGCTTATCGCAGGGCTTCTTTTTATATTATATTTTGGAGAGGCGCTTCAGACATATTATCCGATAAGGCCTTTTGATATCAGCATTACAACCTGGTATGTCATGAGAAACTGGCTTTTTGTCGGACTTCCGTTTGTACTTCTTGGAATTCTTTTTGCTGATATTTTCAGGAAAAAGAAAGAAGAATACGCAGATTCTTATGCCGAAGTGATGAACGGGAAGAAGCCTTTATTTATTCTTACGATCGCGGCGGGAATCATCATGTCGGTCGCCGAGGCTTTTATCTTTGGGAAAAAAGAAGTCTTTATCGGTTCTCTTGTTGCGGTTATCGGAATATTTCTTTTGTCCGAATGTGAAGTGGCGGCCGGAAAATTCTTGTATAAGATCGGTAAAAAAAGTTCCAATGTAATTTACTATTATCATGTACTTGTTATTGCGGTACTTGATAGATTATCATATAGCGGGGTGATACCTTATCCGCCAATGTGGCTTAAGCCTGTTTTGGTGATGGCACTGTGCCTTTTGATTTTTTATTTTGCCCCGGTTTTTTTAAAGAAAAGATTTGAATAATAAAAGGAAAATGTTCTATGACCAGAGAAGAATTTTTGAAGTTTTGTGAAAACAGGGTGATATTTCTTGACGGAGCAACGGGCTCAAATCTTATAAAGGCGGGAATGCCTGTCGGAGTGTGCCCTGAGGATTGGATACTTAATCATAAAGATGTCATGAAAGAACTTCAGAGCGCATACGCAGAAGCGGGCTCTGATATTGTCTATGCGCCCACTTTTACCGGAAACAGGATAAAGCTCGCTGATTACGGCTTTGAAGGTAGAATTGAAGAAATAAATTCAGAACTGGTCAAGCTTTCCAAGGAGGCGGTCGGTGGTAAGGCGCTTGTTGCCGGCGACCTGACTATGACGGGAAAGCAGCTTAAGCCGATAGGTGATCTTGATTTTGAGGAACTTATCGATGTTTACAAAGAACAGATAAAGATACTTGAGAAGGCGGGATGCGATCTCCTTGTTGTTGAGACTATGATGAGTCTTCAGGAATGCAGAGCTGCGCTCATTGCGGCAAAAGAAGTATCGGATCTGGCCGTAATGGTGACTCTTACATTTGAAGCTGACGGAAGAACACTTTTTGGATCTGATGCTTCGGCAAGCGCGATAACTCTAGAGGCGCTCGGTGCATGTGCGATAGGTGCGAACTGTTCGACAGGCCCTGATAAGATGGTTGAGATTATCGGAAATATGGCCTCTGTCACAAGTATCCCGATTATTGCAAAGCCAAACGCGGGACTTCCCTCTGTAGATGAGAACGGAAATACAGAGTATGACATGGACTGCGAGACTTTTGTTATAGAGATGGAGAAACTTGTAAATGCAGGCGCTTCAGTTCTTGGCGGATGCTGCGGAACTACACCTGACTTTATAAGAGGTCTTAAGAACAAATACGGCGAAGTGAATCCTTCGCAGATAAGGGATGATGAAGGCAATCCCATTCCGAGAAAAAATGTGGCAAAAAGATATCTTTCTTCTGAGAGAAGCAGTCTTTCTTTTGGAATGAACGATCTCTTCATGATAGTCGGTGAGAGGATAAATCCGACAGGTAAGAAGAAGCTTCAGGAACAGCTTCGCGAGGGAAATCTTGATATGGTCATCGATTTCGCCGAGAAGCAGGAAGAGGACGGAGCGTCAATTCTTGATATAAACGTCGGTATGAGCGGAATTGACGAGAAAGCAATGATGCTCACGGTTATGGAGGAAGTTACCTCGATAACGGATCTTCCGCTGTGCCTTGATACGAGTAGTGCGGAGGTTATGGAAGCTGTCCTTAGAAGGTATCCGGGAAGAGCACTTATGAATTCCATATCGCTTGAGAAGGGCAAAGCTGAGGTGTTCCTTCCAATCGCAAAGAAGTACGGAGCTATGTTCATCCTTCTTCCGCTTAATCCCGAGGGACTTCCCAAGAATACAGAGGAGAAGATAGGCAATATTGAAAAGCTCTACGAGATGGCCAAAGATATGGGCATGACAAAGCAGGATATTGTTGTAGACGGTCTTGTTGCGACGGTTGGAGCAGATCCCGCTGCGGCGCTCAATACTCTTGATACTATCGATTATTGTTATAAGAATGATTTTGCTACAATATGCGGACTTTCAAATATTTCATTCGGACTTCCTCAGAGAAGTAATGTAAATACGGCTTTTTTGACCATGGCGATTGAAAAGGGACTGTCTATGGCTATTGCCAATCCGTCCCAGGAAATGCTGGTAAATGCTGCATTTGCTTCCGACCTTCTTAAGAAGAAAGAGGGCGCGGATCTTCGCTACATTCAGAGGATGCAGAGATATGAAATGAAGAATGAAGGTGGCACCTCAACCGGAAAAGAGGTTAAAATCACCACTAACTCTAACGAGGATATTCTTGATATAATAAAAAAAGATGTGCTTACGGGCTCTAAGCGTAGCATCGTTAAGAATACCGAGAAAGCTGTGAATATGGGGATTGAGCCGAGGGTGATTTTGGACACCGTGCTGATGCCTGCGATCAACGAGGTCGGAGATCTTTTTGACAAAGGAAAATACTTCCTGCCGCAGCTAATTGCCGGCGCTGAAGCGATGAAACTGTCGATCGCATATCTTGAGCCTTTGCTTAAGGGAAGCGACGATGACGGAAAGGAACTTCCATCCATAGTTATTGCCACGGTACACGGAGATATTCACGACATCGGTAAGAACCTGGTTGCGCTTATGCTCAAGAACTACGGATTTAACGTTATCGATCTCGGAAAAGATGTTCCGAAGGAAGAGATAGTTAAAGCCGCAAAAGAAAACAATGCGAGCATAATAGCTCTTTCTGCACTTATGACCACGACGATGAAGGAAATGAGAAACGTTGTGGATCTTGCTCACGAAGAGAACCTTGATTCCAAAATAATAATTGGAGGAGCTGTTGTTACTCCCGATTACGCGGAAGAGATCGGAGCAGACGGATATTCATCCGACGCCGCCGACGCAGTGAGACTTGTAAAGCAGATACTAAGCATAGATTAATAGAATGATTTTGGAGGAACGACATGATAGGAGCTGAGGCTATAGTTAAATGCCTTGAAAAAGAGAAAACAGAAGTTGTATTCGGTTACTCGGGAGTTGCGATCGACCCTTTTTGGAACAAGATTCTCGATACTGATATCAAGAGGGTGCTGATCAGAACCGAGCAAAATGCCGCACATTGCGCGAACGGATATGCAAGAATAAGCGGCAAGGTCGGTGTATGTGCGGTCACATCCGGTCCGGGTGCAACAAATCTTATTACAGGCATTGCAACGGCTTATGCTGACAGTATACCTCTTGTTGCTATCACAGGTCAGGTAAACAGCGATATGATAGGCAGTGATGTGTTCCAGGAAGCTGATATCACAGGCGCTGTGGAGTCTTTTGTAAAATATAGTTATCTTGTAAGGGATGTAAATGACATTCCGAGAGTATTCAAAGAAGCTTTTTATCTTGCGGGAACGGGAAGAAAAGGACCTGTTCTCATAGATATACCTTTTGACGTGCAGAATGCGCAGTTTGAAGGGAAATTCAGCTATCCCGAAACGATTTCAATGAGAACCTATAAGCCTACTGTTAAGGGAAATATGGTTCAGATAAAGAAAGTAATAAAAGAAGTTGAGAAGGCTAAGAAGCCCATTATCTGTGTGGGCGGCGGTGTGCACTTAAGTAAGGCTACCGCTGAGATCAGAAAATTTGCCGAGCTCAACAGTGTGCCCGTTGTATCTACAATGATGGGAATCGGAGTTATGCCTACAGAGCATCCTCTGTATTTTGGGATGGTAGGAAACAACGGTCAGAGTTATGCAAACAGAGCCATGAATGAGTCGGATCTTTTGCTTATGGTCGGTGCGAGAGTGGCTGACAGAGCGGTAAACAGACCGGATCTTATCACTGAAAATAAGGTTATGGTTCACATTGACGTAGATCCCGCGGAGATTGGCAAAAATGTCGGACCGACAATTCCTCTTGTAGGTGATATCAAGCATATTTTTGCGGATTTTCTTGCTCAGGATGAGCATGCCGACGACCATTCGCAGTGGCTTGAAATCTTAAACGGATATAAGAAAGACGCCGCTGTTAAGGCTAAACCTGCGAAAAAAGGCTATGTTAAGCCAAAGGATTTCATAGTAAAGCTTTCCGAGATTATGGATGATGATGCGATTTATGTTGCGGATGTCGGACAGAACCAGATGTGGTCTTGTTCTTATCATATTGTTAAGAACGGCAGATTTATTACATCCGGCGGTATGGGAACCATGGGATATTCAATTCCGGCTGCGATGGGTGCCAAGCTTGTTGATAAGAAAAAGCAGGTAGTTGCTGTTACGGGTGACGGCGCTTTCCAGATGTCAATGATGGAACTTGCGACAATGCGACAGTACGGAATAAACGTAAAGATTGTTGTTATGAAGAACGGGTTCCTTGGAATGGTAAGAGAACATCAGCATTATACTTATAATGACAATTATTCAATGGTTGAACTTCAGGGTGATCCGGATCTTTCTCTTATTGCGGCAGCATATGGAATGGATTATGCGAAGGTTGACGGGAACAGCGATATTGAAGCCGAGCTTAAGAAGTTCCTTAAGGATGACAAGTCCGCTCTTATGGAAGTCAGCGTAGATCCGATGGAACTTACCAGAGAGAAGTAATAACCGCTGTCACATTAGATATTATAAGAGGAGCCATTATGAAGCGTATATATTCAGTTCTTGTAGAAAACAGAGCCGGTGTTCTTTCTAAAGTATCGGGACTTTTCTCAAGAAGAAATTTCAATATTGATTCACTTGTTGTAGGTGAGACTGCAGATAAGAGCGTATCCTGCATGACCATTGTTTCATCGGGAGATGAGCGTACTATTGAGCAGATTGAGAAACAGCTCAATAAGAAGATCGATGTCATCAAAGTAAAGACATTTAAAGAGAGCCTTAGCATAAACAGAGAGCTTATGCTCATCAAGGTTAAATATAACAAAGAAAACAGAAGAGACATCATGGAAAACTGCGAGATCATGAACGCTCAGATCGTCGATATGTCAAAGAACATGATGATCATCCAGATCTGTGATACATCTGAGAGGATAGAGCTTTTCATTGAGATGTTAAGAAGCGTAAGTATTGTCGAGATTGCACGCACAGGAACGGTTGCACTTACAAAATGTAAAGAACAATAACTACCGAATACCGTCAATGCGGTGCTTTATCGAGTTGAATCGGTGAAAGTTTAAAGTAAAAAAGAAAAACTTGTTGAACAAGTGTGTTTGTAGTGCTACAATTCATATAATTGGTTAAAAAACAGGGTGTAAATTTATCCTGAAATGATCAAAGGAGCAGTAAGTAAAATGCAGAAAAAAGTATTTCAGCTCCTCGTTGACAATAATCCCGGTGTTCTTTCAAGAATCTCGGGTTTGTTTTCAAGAAGAGGATATAATATCGAGAGTATCACGGCAGGAGTAACGGCAGATCCAAGATATACAAGAATCACGATTGTGGCTGCGGGAGATGACGTAATACTCGATCAGATTGAGAAACAGGTTGCTAAACTGGTGGATGTAAGAGATATTCATGAACTTACTCCTTCAGAAAGTGTTTACAGAGAACTGGCAATGGTCAAGGTTAAGGCAGCTGCAGAGCAGAGACAGAGCATTCTTGCAACAGCCAATGTGTTCAGAGGAAATATCGTAGATGTCAGCCTTGATTCGGTTATTGTTGAGATTACCGGTAATCAGTCCAAGATTGATGCTTTCCTTAAGCTTCTTGAGGGCTATGAGATCCTTGAACTTGCCAGAACAGGAATTGCGGGACTCGGAAGAGGAACAGACAAGGTCATTTACTTGGATGACTGAGTTTTTTGAATTGATAATATATGATTTTGATCATTCAAAATATATATAAACTTTTAGGATTTTTAAAAAGAAAAAACGGAGGAAAAAGAAATGTCACAGGACGCACGTATTTTTTATCAGGAAGATTGTAACCTTTCATTATTAGAGGGTAAGACTATTGCTATTATCGGTTATGGTTCACAGGGACATGCTCACGCACTTAACCTTAAAGATTCAGGATGCAACGTAATCATCGGTCTCTACGAGGGATCAAAGAGCAAGGCTAAGGCTG